>CHCFR05602__coassemble_91_pt1 | contig 230098 bp, 185 predicted proteins | sample CHCFR05602__metabat2_low_PE_022 | metagenome-assembled genome bin CHCFR05602 | reverse complement strand
GCTATATTTCAATAATTTCAAAGAACTATTCATCCACTTTTACGGGACAGTAGTGAATCGAATTTATACAAAACTGATAATTCCACCATCTTCTGTACCTCCAGCCTCTTGAGCAGCTTGCTGATTTTGTTCCTCAGCCTTAGCCTTGATAGCATTCAGCGTAGTCTTATCACGTAAATAAGTAGGCGAATTCTCAACCATTGCCACCACTTCTGCATTATCTAAATCTTCAGGAGAGAATATATAAAGATGACGACGACGTGTACGTTGTGCACGGTTATTTGCATCCTTTCCATAGTAGGTTTCACGGCGTGTACGACGTTGTTCTTCCTCTTCCTCCAGTTCGGCCAGGCGCTGCTGTTCTTCAGCACTACGTTGACTCAAACGAGCGTCCATCTCCTGCATGTGGATATCTTGAATACCAAAACCTGTAGCAAGGAGAGTGATTTTTACACGTTCGCCTAATTCCTTATCCTCCACCATGCCGAATTTTGTTTCAAAATCACGATTGAAGCGATTCATAAAATCCTTTATTTCATCCATCTCACTCATCATCAATTCATGATCAGGGCTATAGGAGATATTAAGCAGCACCTTTTTCGAGTTGAAAATATCATTGTTATTAAGCAGAGGTGAATGCTGAGCATTCTTAATGGCTTCGCTTACACGATTTTCCCCTTCGCCATATCCGGTACTCATAATAGCTACACCTCCGTCTTTCATCACGGTTTTTACATCATTAAAGTCAAGGTTGATAATACCTCGCATAGTAATGATTTCAGCAATGCTTTTGGCTGCGATAAGTAACGTGTCATTGGCTTTGGCAAAAGCACTGGTCACAGAAAGATCAGAATATATCTCACCTAATTTCTCATTATTGATAACCAGCAGGGCATCGACATGACGACTGATTTCCTCGACTCCGTCTAGGGCTTGGTCAATCTTCTTATCACCCTCCCAGCGGAAGGGAATGGTAACGATGCCCACGGTGAGGATGTCCATTTCCTTGGCGATACGAGCAATAGTCGGTGCAGCTCCTGTACCTGTTCCTCCTCCCATACCTGCAGTGATGAAAACCATCTTCGTACCGTCGTTCAGCATATCCTTTACTTCCTCAATACTTTCTTCGGTAGCTTCTTTAGCCTTATTCGGGCGATTACCCGCTCCCAGTCCTTCGTGTCCCAGCTGGAGCTTTACAGGAACGGGGGATTCCTCAAGAGCTTTACGATCGGTGTTACATACCACGAAGGCTACATCGTGGATACCTTCACGATACATGTGGTTAACAGCATTACCGCCTCCTCCCCCTACTCCGATGACTTTGATAATCTTCGGTGAATCGGTAGCGAAACCAAAATCTTTAATTATATCGTCCATATGCTATCTGCTTTTAATGGTTACATCTTATCATCGTCAAACAATTCTTTGGTCAAAGTATCAATCTTGGACTTGAACCAGTTGGATTTATTCTTTCTTTCCTGTTCTTTTCTCCGTTTCTCTTCTTCCTTCTTACGCTTCTCTTCCTCCTTCTTCTTCTTCTCCTCCTCTTCACGTTTACGACGGTTCTCTTCTTCCTGAGCTTTCAGAGTTTCATCATCCTTAAACATATCGGTTGGTTTAACTGGCCCGGATTGTACAGGATGTGGTTCTTCCTGTAAGCAACAGTTATCCTTACCAGCAATGAGCAAAGCCAAAAGGGTATTTTGTGTTCCGTTTTTCTTAATCTGCTCATTATAGCCACGGATCGTTTCCTGAACAGAAGAAGCAATTCTAATTTTACTTACCTTACAAACCTTAAGCATCGCGCCTTCAATATTACGCAAATTGGAAGTACCTCCAGTCAGCACAATACCGGCTAAAAGCTTATCTTCATAACCAGAAAGCTGAAGTTGATTCCAAACATTAGCCAAGATTTCTTCTGTACGTGCAGCAACAATCTCGTTCAACTCCGTAAGAAGAATACTCCGTCCATCTTCTGTTGTACACGCAGCAGGCGTTTCCGTCTCTTCGTCTTCTTTGTAAAGAGCATCTCCATAGCTAAGTTTTAACTTTTCAGCCTCTTCATCTTCCATTTTCAAGGTGGTGATGTCACGGGTGATGTTACTACCACCTAAAGGAATTACACTAAGATAACGTAAAATATTATTCTTATAAACCATAACTGTAGTGGTGTCTGCACCCAAATCAATAAGCGCACACCCTGAACGAAGCTCATTCTCCGTCAAGACAGCTTGAGCCAAAGCAGTGGGAGCTGTAAGCAGGTCAGCAAACTCAATCTTAGCTTGTTCAAAACTCAATTCAAGATTCTTCTTGAGCGAAGAACGAGCCATGATATTAAGGAACTGTCCGGTAATAAATTTACCGGTAACACCTACAGGATCAGCATAAAGATTATTGTCTATCTTATATTCTTGTGGCGCCACGTCGAGAATATCCATGTCGACAATGGGACAAGCCAGGTTTTCGTCACAAAGGGTATCGATAAGTTCCTGCGAAATAACTTCTGCTTCAGGTGTGCGGCTCACGACATTTTTGACAGTACGTAAAGACTGCCCACCAATACCAGCATAGACTTTCGCAATAGGGCTTTTGAGTTGATCTTCCAGCCGGTTAATGATAGTAGTCAATGCCTGTGCAGCTTTACCAATGTTATAAACAGCCCCTTTGCGAACAAAAGAGGATGCCTCCTCAGTGGCATAGGCCAACACTTGAATACTTCCGTCACTGTTCCTGCGTCCAGCAATGCCGGAAATCTTAGAAGAACTGAGCTCAATGGCTGCGATGAATTCTGTTGTTGCCATATATCTCCATTATTATTGTTTTATTAATCTTTCCTGTATTCAATCTCGTTTGGTGCAAATAATCTGGTTATCAAACTCTACATTAATACGTGAATATTTATTCCATCCCACTTTATTTAGGGCTTTTTGGTAGAATTCCTTAAGACGGTCCAACTTGCGATCATAGTCCTTTAATTCACCCAAATATATGAGATGGTCGCCTACACGAGGCACGAGTTCAACAGTCTGATCTGCACAAATATAAATTTGTTCAATCTGAGCATCCCAAAAAGGATTCTGCTGCAAAAATACACCAAACTTATATAATTTCTCCATGGCAAAAGACTTTTCTATATGTCCCGTAGCCAAAGGGACATGAGCCACACATTTTGCACCAGGAGGCATAATTGTTCCTTTGTTATCCAAATAATAATTATTGCCACGACTGCTCATAACACGCATGATGGGAATACGTTGACTAACCTCTGTACATACTTTCCCACTGGGAGTTTTGTAACACTCTACACGATCGATAAGCGGATGAGCAGATAAAACCTCCTCGAGACGATCTGTACGTACTTCATCCAAATCGCGACCTACAGGATCAAGCTTTTCCTTGCGAAGCATGGACAAAACCTCCTTCTTGGTAATGAAGCCAGCGTAAACAGTATCCTTAATAACCAATTCCAAATCGGAACAAACAACCGCTTTAGGTTTCCGATTAAAAGCGGTAACGGCTACAATCAGATAGGCGCTGACCAATAACAGGACAATTGTCAGTAAAATTCTTCTTATCATATTTCTTCGTTATTTCTGATGTCTTGACTGTATCCGCAATTATAACACTCAAATGAATTTGCTACGTATATATCTGTTAACACCGTTGTTCCAGCAAACGAGTAATTTGAGGAACATAGTTATCCATATCACCAGCACCTAGTACAATCAGAACTTCGATATCCTTTGTTTCGAGCAAAGCAAGTACATCTTCTTTACGACAAAGACACTTTTCAATACCAGGACGTAATTGATCATAAATGAGCTGGCTATTAACGCCTGGAATAGGCTCTTCACGAGCAGGATAAATATCAGTAAGAATCACCTCGTCAAGCAACGAAAGACTATCTGCAAACTCATGATAAAAATCGCGCGTACGTGTATAGAGATGAGGTTGGAAAATAGCCGTTATCTTCTTATCCTGATATAATTCACGAATAGATCGTACACTCTGAGCAATTTCCGCCGGATGATGGGCATAGTCACTGAGAAAAACAATACGATCTGTCTTCAGCTTAAAATCAAAACGGCGATCTACACCACGAAAACTGGCCATGCCTCGCTTAATTTCTTCATCAGTAACACCATTCAAATGGGCCAATGCCATAGCAGCTACACCATTATCTATATTAATGCTGACAGGTACTCCCAATTGAACGTCACAAATACGCGTATCAGGCGCCACAAAGTCCACATAAATATCACCTCCGCCAATACGGATGTTTTCAGCATGAAAGTCACCATGATCGCGGCTGTAAGTATAAACCTTGACGCCAGACTGCACATCAGGCTGCAAAGCAAGTCCTTCGTGAAGAATGAGTGCCCCTCCTGGTTGAATAAGTGTTGTGTAGTGACGAAAACTTTCCAAATATGCCTCCTGAGTACCATAAATATCCAAATGGTCAGGGTCAGTAGCAGTAATAACACTCATATAAGGAGACAACCAGTGAAAGGAACGATCAAATTCATCAGCTTCAATAACTGTGTAAGGACTCTCCTGCGACAATAACAAATTAGTACCGTAATTTTTTGAGATACCTCCTAAAAAAGCTGTACAACCTACATGCGATTGCTGAAGTAAATGTGCAGCCATCGTACTAGTTGTGGTCTTACCATGTGTACCAGCCACACAAAGAGCCTTGCTGCTACGTGTAATAATACCCAATACTTGAGCACGTTTGTGTATCTCAAAACCGTTCGTACGGAAATAATTCAATTCAGCATGTTCATTGGGAATAGCCGGAGTATAGACAATCAAAGTTGTAGCTGCATCTCTACACCATTCTGGTATTTGATTAACATCTTCTTCATAATGAATAACCGCCCCTTCTTCCACAAGCCGTGCTGTCAGTTCACTGGGGGTACGATCGTATCCAGCTACACGTTTGCCCAGTGAAAGGAAGTAACGTATCAAAGCACTCATTCCGATCCCTCCGGCACCAACAAAATAAACGGATTGTATAGTTTCTATATTCATAATAATATGCTTCATTTTATCAATTTCAACACTTCTTCAGCAATAATACGAGCAGAGTCAGGCAAAGCCAACTTTGCAATATTTACACTTAATTGCTTCAATAATTCATCATCTGCAACGGTCTCTAGAGCCGTATCAAGCAACTTTTCCTGCGCTTCGGCATCTTTCACATAAAGAGCAGCATCCTTGTTGACCAATGCCAACGCATTTTTTGTCTGATGGTCCTCAGCCACATTAGGCGAAGGAACAAGAATAACTGGCTTACCCAAGAGACAGAACTCTGAAATAGAACCTGCCCCAGCACGCGAAATAACCAAATCAGCCAACGTATAGGCATTATTCATATTCTTAATGAAGTCCGTCACATACAAGTTAGGAATACTACCTACTCGCGCATTGCGCACAGCTTCTCCCGTAAAAGCAGTAATGGCAGCTTTTACCTGATCTATATATATCTTACCTGTTTGCCAAATAAACTGCACCTCAGGATGTGCTTTCATAAGCGCTAACCCTGCCGCCAACGTCTGATTGATAGTACGTGCTCCCAAACTTCCGCCTAATACAAGCACTGTCTTCAAATTAGGATTAAAACCAAATGCAGAAGCAGCAGTTTCACGTGTAATCTGATTATCTAGCAACGATTGTCTTACAGGATTCCCTGTTAATAGAATCTTCTCAGAAGGAAAAAACTTTTCCATGCCTTCATAAGCCACGCAAATGCGATCTGCCTTCTGAGCCAATAATTTATTGGTAACTCCGGCGTAAGAGTTCTGCTCTTGTATCAAAGTTGGTATACCCATCATACCTGCAATCTTCAATGTAGGACCACTAGCATATCCACCTACACCCACCGCTACTTGCGGACGAAATTCCTTGATAATCTTGCGTGCTTTCCATTGGCTACGCAATAATTTAAGGATCACAGAGAAGTTCCTCCATAAATGCTGACGGTCAAACCCTGCTACCGGTAAACCAATAATACGATAACCGGCATCGGGCACACGTTGCATCTCCATCCTTCCTTCCGCACCTACAAAAAGGATTTCAGCCTCGGGACACAACTCACGAATAGCATTGGCTATAGATACAGCTGGGAAAATATGTCCTCCTGTACCACCACCGCTGATAATAATACGCGGAGCCTTATTATTAATGTAATCCTTCATTTTCACCTTTGTTTTTGGATTCTTCTTCTAATTGAATTCACTGTCACTGTTTAACAGTTTTGAAGTGGGTTCTTCTGCCTCTCCCTGAACCTGAACAGACGCGACATCTGCAACAGCAGCTTCCACTTGCATCGGAATCTGAGCATCATGTTGTTTCTGTTCTTCCAACTGAGAAGTATATCGACTGACACTAAGTATCATACCAATATAAGCACAGTTAATAAAAGTCGAGGTACCTCCTTTACTAATAAGTGGCAACGGCTGTCCTGTAACAGGTGCTAAACCTACAGCTACCATCATATTGAACAAAGCCTGCGTCACTAGCAAAAGAGCTATACCAATGACCAAAAAGGCCGGAAAAGTTCGGTCGCACTTCTTAGCAATACGTCCTACACGTATCAACAGACAAATATAAAGAAAAACGACAACAATACCACCAATAAGCCCCAGTTCTTCAATAATAATAGCATAAATAAAATCTGAATAAGCTTGACTAAGGAAGTCGCGCTGGACTGAATTACCAGGTCCTTTTCCGATAACATGACTGGTAGCTACTGCAATACGAGCATGAGCTACCTGAGCATCCCCATCAATATCAAACTTTGCAGCAGGCACTTCCTTAGCATAAGCAAAATCAACAATGCGTGCTTTCACCGTAGTAAAACGATGTCCCATTGGAATCTTTTCCAATGTATCATTAGGTGTAGCCAATAAAAAAGACACAAACAGTACTACTGCACCAATCAAACCTCCTCCCAGTAATATCAGTTTTTTAGCTTGTACGCGTCCGATAAACATCATCAAATAAACGGTACCAAAAAGCAATACACCAGTTGAATAATTCTCCGGCAAAATAAGACCACAAACAATACATGTCATGATCATGATGCGCTTAAAAGCTTTAGGGGATGCTCCCGATTCATCTTGTCCATGCGACAAAATTACAGCCGTTCCCATAATGACACCCATTTTAGCCAATTCTGAGGGCTGAAATTGTACCCCCATGAAAGTCATCCAACGGGCAGCGCCATTAATACGGTCACCTGTCACAATACCTGTAATCATAACAAAGAGCAATAGCACAACCGAAACCAACAGCAGGGGATATGGAAGTGCCTGAAACCATTTATAAGGAATATTATGCACAAACACAACAATCAATGCCCCAATGGAAAGCAGAATCGTGTGTTGGGTAATCGGTCCCCAATGGTCGCCACTTTTATAAGTAAGTGTAGACGCTGCGGAAAACACTTCTGTAATAGAAATAAGACAGAGCACCAAGAAGATAATCCATATCACCTTGTCACCTTTGAATATGCTTTTTAATAGATCCACGTTATTCTATTTTAAGATGTCCGTATCTCGTTTTAAAACAGTTTATAAACTTCGTACGCATGCTTTGAACTGATCACCACGATCTTCGTAGCTCTTGAAAAGATCAAACGAAGCACAACATGGACTCAGCAACACTGTTTCCCCTTTTTTGGCCAGATGGTAGGCAGCGTTTACAGCATCCTTCATACCAGTCTGTACATCGGCTACCGGCAGTCCCAAACGATCGAAGAAATCGTGCAACTTTTCGTTATGCAAACCCAAGTACACCAATGCCGAACACTTCTCACGCACCAAATCCTCTATCTCCTTATAATCGTTACCTTTATCCTTTCCACCCAATATCAACACAGTCTTGGTCGTCATGCTTTGCAGGGCATACCAGCAAGAGTTAACGTTAGTAGCTTTCGAATCGTTGATAAAATGTACCCCACGTACTGTAGCAACTTTTTCCAATCGGTGAGGAACTCCCTGAAAGTCGGATAAGGCTTTCCGAATGTCTTCGTTCTTCACGCCTGCCAGGTTGGCCGAGATGCCAGCAGCCAGCGAATTATACAGATTGTGCGTACCGCGTAAGGCCAATTCTTCCTGCTCCATGTTGAAAGCGATAGGTGTATTGATTTCCACCTCTCCATCTTCCACATAGGCAATAGCTCCATCTTCCTTAACAGCTGAAAAAGGATATAACTGTGCCCTTAGCCCATGTTTAGCTAATTCGCGACGAATAATGGGGTCATCATTCCAATAAACAAAGGCGTCTTCTTCCGTCTGATTCTGAGTAATGCGAAATTTAGCATCTACATAGTTTTGCATACAGTGATCGTAACGATCCAGATGGTCGGGCGTAATGTTCATTAGTACAGCAATATTAGCGCGGAACTTATACATGTTATCCAATTGAAAACTACTCAACTCAATAACATAGTAATCATACTGCTCGGTAGCAACCTGCAAAGCCAAACTTTTTCCAATATTACCAGCCAAGCCGACATTCATTCCGGCACTCTTAAATATATGATAAATGAGTGAAGTGGTTGTCGTCTTTCCGTTCGATCCTGTAATACAAATCATTTTGGCATTCGTATAACGTCCGGCAAACTCTATCTCGGAAATAACAGGCGTACCCTGCGCTTTCAACTTCAATATCAGCGGAGCATTATTAGGAATACCCGGGCTCTTGATGACTTCATTGGCATTCAGAATCTTTTCTTCCGTATGTTTACCTTCTTCCCAAGGAATATCATACTTGTTCAACAGTTCTTTGTACTTGTCCTTGATGGCACCCATGTCTGAAACAAAAGTGTCGAAACCTTTCACTTTTGCCAGCACGGCAGCACCTGCGCCGCTTTCGCCGGCTCCTAAAACTACAATTCTGTTCATATCTATATTATCTGATCTTCAACGTAATAATAGTAATAGCTGCCAAAATGATGGTCACAATCCAAAAACGAACGGTAATCTTCGATTCATGGAACAGCTGTTCTGGTTTGGTAAATACAACACGACATCCCGGCTCTATCAGGTTCATACCGGTACGGAAATGATCGTGTATCGGTGTACGTTTGAACAAACGTTGTTTAACTCCTTTCCGCTTACCAGCTTTATAATAAACTCTTTGCAAAATAACCGAAAGATTTTCTACCAAAAATACTCCACAAAGAATAGGAATCAGTAATTCCTTGTGGATAATGATAGCAAAAACAGCAATGATACCTCCAATGGTGAGACTACCTGTATCACCCATGAATACCTGTGCTGGATAAGCATTGTACCATAGAAAACCAATAAGTGCACCAATGAAAGCACAAACAAAGATTACCAGCTCTTCTGAGCCAGGAATATACATAATATTCAAATAACCAGCATACTCAATATGACTAGACACATAAGCCAATATACCTAATGTCAATCCTATGATAGCCGAATTACCAGCTGCCATGCCATCCATACCGTCATTCAAATTCGCGCCATTACTTACAGCTGTAACTACAAAGATAGTAACAAGAACGAATAATATCCATCCGGCAGTCTGCGCATGCTCACCTAGAAAACCCATGAGATCAGCATAATCCAAGTTATTACTCTTAAAGAACGGAATAGTGGTTTGTGTAGCCTTGATTTCCTTGGCAGCATGAACAACTTCTATCTGTCCATCCGGTTGTTCCATTTCAATATTCTCACGAATAACAACTTGTGGACTAAGATAGAGAGTTAACCCCACAATCAAGCCAAGCCCCACCTGGCCAATAATCTTGAATTTTCCGTGCAGCCCCTCCTTGTCCTTTTTGAATATCTTAATGTAATCATCAGCAAAACCCAGTGAACCCAACCAGACGGTGGTGATAAGCATCAGTATCATGTAGATATTTTCCAACTTACCCAATAACAAACAAGGAATAAGAGTAGCAAAAATAATAATGACTCCTCCCATACTAGGTACACCTACCTTATTCACACCAAAAGGATCAATGCTAGCATCACGCTGAGTTTCAGTAATCTGCTTTCGTTTCAGCAGATGAATAAATTTATCTCCCCAGATAGTGGAAATGAGCAGAGCCAGAATGATAGCCATCAACGCACGAAACGACGTGTAACCAAACATACCTGCACCAGGGAAGTCATATTGGTCGAGCCAATGGAATAAGTAGTATAACATGACAATGAATAATTTACAATGTACAATTAACAATCAGTCTTCAGTTCATAATCTTCTTGAGTTCCTCCTTATCATCAAAATGATGTTTCACACCCTTTATTTCCTGATAGTTTTCATGTCCCTTACCAGCTACCAATACAACATCTCCGGGCTGCGCCAGCATACAAGCAGTCTTGATAGCCTCGCGACGATCAACAATACTGAGCGTTTTCTGCATGTCATCTTTATCGAGACCGGCCAGCATGTCATTAATAATATCTTGCGGTTCCTCAAAACGAGGATTATCACTTGTAATAATGACGCGATCGCTCAAGCGGGCGGCTTCTTTTGCCATGATGGGACGCTTGCCCTTGTCGCGATTCCCGCCGGCTCCTACCACGGTGATAACTTTACCTTTCCCTTCCAACACACCATGAATGGCATTCAGCACATTGACCAGCGCATCGGGTGTATGGGCATAGTCAACAATCGCTGTAAAGCCTTTGCCAGATGAACGAACTGCATCGAAACGACCAGCTACCGGATGCAGGGTACTTAGCGCTACCAGCACATCTTCTTCTTTCTTGCCCAACAAGACAGCAGCACCAAATACTGCCAACAGGTTGGAGGCATTGAAACGTCCGATAAACTGAACAGCCACTTCATGATTGTTGAAATCGAGCAACATACCTTCAAAATGCGACTCCAATACACGACCCTTGAAATCACTCAAACTGCGCAACGAGTAAGTATATACATGCGAACGGGTGTTTTGTGTCATCACCAGTCCGTTCTTATCGTCCAAATTAGTCAGACTGAAGGCATTCTTAGGCATGTCGTCGAAAAACTTCTTCTTAGCCTTCAGGTAATTTTCCACTGTCTTATGATAATCCAGATGGTCGCGCGTCAAGTTGGTGAAGATGCCTCCGGCAAAACGCAGGCCACTGATTCGCTTTTGGGCGATGGAATGTGAACTGACCTCCATAAAAGCATACTTGCAACCGGCATCAGCCATCTGTCCCAAGAGGCGGTTCAGCGTAATGGGGTCGGGCGTCGTATGATCGGTAGGCACCGGTTCGTCGTCAATGTAGTTGCATACGGTAGAGATGAGACCTACCTTATAGCCGAAGTAACGGAATACATTATATAATAAGGTAGCAATGGTTGTCTTACCATTGGTACCAGTGACACCCACCAGCTCCAGCTTCGAAGTCGGATTGCCATAGAAAGTCGTCGCTATCTTGCCTACAGCATCTTCGCAGTCCTTTACAAGGATGTAGGTGATATCGGCTTCCTTCTGCTCCGGCATTTCTTCGCAAAGGATGGCTACTGCCCCTTTGGTGATGGCCGAAGGTATGTAGGTGTGACCGTCGGTCTGCGTACCACGCATGGCCATAAAGAGATGACCGCCTTCCACCAGACGCGAGTCGATGTTCACCCCGGTTATTTCGATGTCTGTACTTCCGGCCACTTCTACCGGCTGTATAGCTTTCAAAAGTTCGTTCAGTTTCATATATCTTTTCATTCGTTTATTGTCTTAGTTGAAGGGCAACAGTCTGTCCTTTCACCAACCTGCTACCTCCTGCTATGGACTGGCTTCTCACCCTGCCGATGCCATAAAGCTGTACACGCAGCCCCTTGCTTTCCAGCAGATAGACAGCGTCTTTGGCTCCCATCCCTATCACATTCGGCACCAATCCCATTTTATTTTCTCCAGCCTGCAAGATAACCGCATTGGGTGATTGCTGCGCATGTCCCCAAGTGGTCTGGCTAGCCGACAGCTTAAAATCCTTCTGTACCGGTACCTGCAGACCTTCCAACACCCGGACCGTTTCATTCATATTGCCAGCCTTAACTGCCGGAATAACATTGGTCGTGCTATCTACGGCATTACTCAAGTCAAAATGGAGATTCTTAGCATAGACGCGTTCTGCAATCTTGCCAAAAACACTTCCTGCCATTCCACCACCCGAGGCGATACCTTTGTTGATCTGAATAGAAACAATGCAGCTGTAGCGAGGCTGCTCCGAAGGGAAGTAGCCACAGAAGCTGACCAAGTGATTGCGCACGCCGCTCTTGTAGCCTGCCGCTCCCTGCGAGATCTGTGCCGTGCCGGTCTTTCCCGATACGTTGAACTGGTCGCTGCCTGCCGGCTTGGCCAGTCCGTGGCCGACGACGTTGCGCAAGATGGTACGTATCTGCTCCAAAGTGCGATCCGAACAGATCTTCTCATTGATAACCTCAACAGGGAATTCTTCCACTGTATCGCCGTCCTTCACAGCCTTAGTAACGAAGCGGGGACGAACCATCTTTCCGTTGTTAGCGATGGCGTTGTAGAAGGTCAAGATGTTGATGGGCGGCAACTGCACCTCGTAGCCGATGCTCATCCAGGGCAAGGTGGTCTTGGCAAAGTATTTCTCCTTGGGTCCCTTGATGTTGGGTATGCCCTCGCCTGGGATTTGCAAGTGGAGCGGCTGGTCGATACTCATGCGCTTCAGGCCATCCACAAACTTTTGCGGATCGTCCTTGTAGTACTTGTCGATGATGCTGGACACTCCGATGTTGGACGACACCTCCATGATGCGGTTCACGTCGATGGCGCCATAACCTCCACGATGCCAGTTGTGGTCGCGCATGGCCTGGCCGTACATCATCTTGATGCCGTTGCCAGTATCAACGATGTAGTCGGGCGTGACTTTACCGTCCTCCAGCGCCACCATGATGGAGGCGGTCTTGAAGGTGGAACCCGGCTCCTGCAAGTTGCTGATGGCGAGGTTGCGCATCTCGTAATAGTTGCCATCCTGTCCGCGCGTCATGTTGACAATAGCCTTCACGTCGCCTGTGGGTACATCCATCAGGATGGCTACGCCAGACACAGCTTCCAGCTCTTTCAACTTGTCGACCAACGCCTTTTCACAGATATCCTGCATGTCGACGTCGATAGTGGTGATGATATCGCAACCATCCACGGGCGGACGATCCACGATGTTCAGGTACTTGTTCATCACCTTCTGACGGTGGGTGATGCCTTCGCGACCTTTCAGCAGGGAGTCGAAAGCCAGCTCGATGCCATTCTTCGCACCCTGAGCGGTATCGGCATACACGTCGCCCAGCGTACGTGCAGCGAGTGAACCGAACGGTTTCTTACGCTGGTTGTAGGCCAGCTCATGAAAACCACCTTTATATTTGTTCAGATTGAACACGGGCAGACGCTTGGCCTCCTTATACTGAATGTAGGAAATGCGCTTAGGATAAATCAGGTAGTTACGGCTTCCTTTCTTGCGGCCCTTCAGCAGATGGGACTTGAACTGAGCAACACTCCGATCCGGGAAAATCTTATGAAGACCTTCGCAGATTTCCGTCAGGTGATTCATCAGCATGGTGTCTTTCTGATGTCCACCGGCCTTGAAGTCCATGTAGATACGGTATTCGGGCAGGGAGCTGGCCATCAGCTTACCGTCGGCCGAGAGGATATTGCCACGGTTAGGTCTGACAGGAACGCCTTCGCGCACGAAGCGGTCGGCCACGTCTTTCCAGTAGCCCTGCTCGGCAAACATGATGAGGCCGGCCTTGACTACCACCGCTATCCCCGTGAGCGACATCAGCAGCACGACGAAGAAGTAGCGGGTCATTATGTTTTTTTTGTTTACAGCCATGGTGTTCGTTGCGGATTGTGGTTTTACTTTATCAGGTAAGGAGGATTGGTTGCCGTCTGCAAATCGCTTTCACGAGTGGAGATGTACTCCTCGATGCGCGACTGGCGGCTGCGCTCCATCAGTTCGGAACTGCGGGTCAGGGCGTCATACTTGATGTCGGTCAGCTCCTTTTTCAGGCGGTCGATCTCGATCATCTGCTGCTGGCAGGCGTAGCGGTTGTGGATGTAGAAGATGATAAGCACCATAACCAGCACCAGCAGCTTCGTCTGCCGGCGGAAGAAGTCCGTGGCCAGAATATCGCCGCCCACAATGCTTTTCCAGGAAGCATGCTTGCTTTTCTTCTTGCCCGGCTGCACGGTGTTTTCTTGTGTCGTTTCCATTGCAATATCTCCTTTATTTCATCGTTTTTCTGCTATTCTCAGTTTGGCGCTGCGCGAACGGGGGTTGCGGGCTATCTCTTCGGCGTCGGGCACGATAACCTTGTTGTTCACCAGTCGGAAAGGCGTCTGCACGTTGCCGTAGAAGTCCTGCTCGGCGCGGCCCTCTACGTTGCCCGTCTTCATGATATTCTTCACCATGCGGTCTTCCAGCGAGTGGTAGGTGATAACGACCAGACGGCCGCCCGGCCGCAAAGCCTCGGTAGCGGCGCGGAGCATTTCCTTCAAGGCCTCCATCTCCTGATTCACCTCGATGCGCAAGGCTTGGAATACCTTGGCCAGTTCCTTCTTCTCGCGTTCGCGGCCGAAGAGGGGCTTGACGATGTCCAGAAAGTCGCCGATAGTGACGATTTTCTGCACGGCACGTGCCTTCACCAGCAGAGAGGCCAGCTTGCGGCTGTTCTTCAGCTCGCCGTAGAGGTAGAAAATGTCGGCCAGACGCTCCTCGTCGTAGGTATTCACCACGTCGGCCGCCGTCAGGCCGGCACGCTTGTTCATGCGCATGTCCAGCTGGCCGTCGAAGCGGAAGGAGAAGCCTCGTTCGCTGTCGTCGAAGTGGTGGGACGACACGCCCAGGTCGGCCAGAATGGCGTCCACACGGTCGACGCCGTAGTAGCGCAGGAAGTTGTGCAGGTAGCGGAAGTTGCTGCGCACGAAGGTGAAGTGCGGATCGTCCACGATGTTACGTTCGGCATCCTCGTCCTGGTCGAAGCTCAGCAGCCGCCCGCCGTCGCCCAGCCGGGAGAGGATTTCGCGCGAGTGTCCGCCGCCACCGAAGGTCACGTCGACGTACGTGCCGTCCGGGCGGATGTCCATGCCGTCCACGCTGGGTTTCAGCAGCACGGGGATGTGGTATGTCGTTTCTTTTTCAGCCATTTGCACCTTAATTATATAAACGGCTGTAAAAGTACGCATTTCTCCACAATTACGGGCAAGGATTTCGCTAAAATCCATAAACAAGTTTTCAACAGCTTTAAATCCTTTGTTTGCAGACGTTTCCGCCGACTTGTGCGAACGATACTTTAAGTGAACGAAGGGGGCAACTTTCGGGATTTTCAGCCCGTCTACCGCGGTTGTCGGCCTGACAATCGGGATTTTCGGCCCGTCTACCACGGTTTTTGGCCGACTTTCGGGATTTTCGGCCCGTCTACCGCGGTTGCCGGCTTGAAAATCGGGATTTTTGCCCCGTTTACCACGGTTGTCGAGCGACTTTCAGGATATTCGGCCCGTCTACCGCGGTTGTCGGCATGAAAATCAGGATTTTCTACCCATCGACCACGGTTTCTGACCTGCCTATCGGGATTTTCCGCCTGCCAACCTGAAAAAAAGAGCCGACTTCGAAACGAAGCCGGCCTTTTTCTTTGCACAACTAAAAATATACACAGCCTTTTCTCACGAAAAACGCTTGTCCTTTCATATATATAGAGATTGGGGAGTATCAGACGAAATCCTTCAGTTCGCGTTGCAGCCGCTGGCGCGTGAAGAAGATGCGGCTCTTCACCGTACCCAAGGGGAGGTCGAGCTTCTCGGCAATCTCGCGGTACTTGAAGCCCGCCACGTGCATGGAGAATGGGATGCGGTATTCCTTGGGGAGGGCGTTGACGATGCGGCGCATCTCTTTCAGGTCGTAGGCCGTCTCGGTGCTTTCCACGTAGCTCTCGCTGGGCGTGTTCAGGTGATACTGGTTTTCCGTCTGATCAACGAACGTCTGGTCACGCATCATCTTGCGGTAGTTGTTGATAAAGATATTGCGCATGATGGTATAAACCCATCCTTTAAAATTCGTTTCAGGTGTATATTTATCTTCATTGTCGAGTGCTTTCAAGGAAGTCTCCTGAAGGAGGTCGTTTGCGTCTTCGCGGTCTGCGGTAAGCTTGTAGGCAAAGCGGAGCAGATCGTCTTGAATCCCCACCAAAGCCTTTGTAAATGTTACACTGTTCATACTATACGTGCGTGTTAAATGATTAATTGTCGTACTTTTGTTCCGACGATGCAATGATACGGACTCTTTACGCATTCGGTCACCCGAAATCCGATAAACTTAGGGGGAAAATCTGTTTATTGATAGATTTTGGGTGTATTTTGTCAGTTTTCAGGTGTATTTTCTGTCAAAGTCTTGCACGGAATTAAAAAGAAGCGTTAATTTTGCGCAGTTATTTTATCCGGATTCAAGAATGGCAGATGACTCTTTGTTTTTAATAGACATTGACAGGATCCTTCGGGAAAAAGCTCCGAAGCAATCAAAGTACGTGCCCCGTTTCGTCGTCTCGTACCTGAAGCACATCGTCCATCAAGACGAGCTGAACGTCTTCCTGCGCGAATCGAAAGACAAGGTCGGAGTCGACTTTCTGGAAGCATGCCTGGAGTTTCTCGATGCCAAGATCGAAGTAAAAGGCCGCGAGAACCTGCCGGACGACCGCCTGTGCACGTTTGTCTCCAACCATCCGTTGGGCGGACAGGACGGCATCTCCCTGGGCTACATACTGGGCCGACACTATGACGGCAAGGTGAAGTATCTGGTGAACGACCTGCTGATGAACCTTCACGGACTGGCTCCCCTCTGCATTCCCATCAACAAGACCGGCCGCCAGGCCAAAGACTTCCCTAAACTGGTAGAAGCCGGCTTTGCGTCAGACAATCAGCTCATCATGTTCCCCGCCGGCCTTTGTTCCCGCCGTCAGAAAGGCGGAGTGATAGCCGACCTGGATTGGAAAAAGGCATTCATCGTAAAAAGCGTGGAACATCAGCGCGACGTCGTTCCCATCCACTTCGAGGGACGCAACTCCAACTTTTTCTACAACCTGGCAAACCTGTGCAAGTTACTAGGAATCAAGTTCAACATCGCCATGTTGTATCTGGCCGACGAAATGCTGAAAAACCGACACAAGACCTTTACCGTAACCATCGGGAAACCCATTCCCTGGCAAACGTTCGACAAGTCGAAGACACCCGCGCAATGGGCACAGTATGTAAAGGATATCGTATATAAGTTGTAAGGACACAGAGTTTATAGAAAAATAGGTATGAGTATGGAAGAGATTATAGCACCGGTAGACAAGGAATTGCTGAAAGCGGAGCTGACGGAAGAAAGGCGCTTACGGATGACAAACCGCAGCCATAATCAGATATACATCGTTACGGCACATGAAGCCCCAAACACGATGAGAGAAATCGGCAGATTACGAGAAATTGCTTTCCGAGCTGCTGGTGGTGGAACCGGCATGTCGATGGACATAGACGAATACGACACCATGGAAAATCCCTACAAGCAATTGATCGTATGGAACCCCGAAGCCGAGGAAATCCTGGGTGGATACCGCTACCTGCTGGGAACAGACGTTCGGTTCGACGAACAGGGAGCCCCAATTTTGGCTACTTCACACATGTTCCACTTCTCCGAACAATTCTTGAAAGAATACTTGCCTACCACCATTGAGCTGGGCCGTTCATTCGTCACTTTGGAATACCAATCCACACGTACAGACAGCAAAGGTCTTTTCGCACTGGACAACTTGTGGGATGGTTTAGGTGCACTGACGGTCGTCATGCCCAATGTAAAGTATTTCTTCGGCAAAGTAACCATGTACCCCAGTTATCATCGTTTGGGTCGCGACATGATTCTCTACTTCCTGCATAAGCATTTTGGCGATAAGGAAGGGTTAGTTGTTCCGATGGAACCATTGAAATTAGAAGCAGATGAAAACGACTTGGCTGCATTATTCTGCAAAGACTCATTCAAAGAAGACTACAAAATATTAAATGCTGAAATCAGAAAATTTGGTTACAACATCCCCCCGTTAGTCAATGCCTACATGAGCCTAAGTCCCACAATGCGCATGTTCGGTACCGCTATCAATTATGAATTTGGCAATGTAGAAGAAACAGGCATCCTGATTGCTGTCGATGAAATTTTAGCTGAAAAACGTATTCGCCACATCCAATCGTTTGTAGAGAACGAACAAGATGTGAACCGTTTCGTGTTCAACAAGAAGGCCTGAAAAGGCACGGAACATCAGCTAATTTCCGGCAAACTGTTCCCGTTTATTTTCCGATAAAGATCAAGGGCAAAGACATCCGTCATGCCCGAAATATAATCCAATACCGCCTGTATTCTTTCGTAGAATACGGGCGATTTTATGTTATATTGGCTGGATACCCGGTTGATAAGCAATTTGGAATATGTTTTTTCAGGCGAACAAACAGCATCAGTCATCAATTCCAGCAGCGTACCGATAATACGAAAACCTGCTAATTCGATATCGAGTACATCGCGCGAGCAATATATTTTCTCAAACGATATTTCAGAGCAAAGATGATAAGCAGAAGCAGGAAGAGGACTAATATGTTTAATCAGTGTACCCTCAAACTTACCCGCCAATATCTGCTTTTCGTTATCCAAAAAAGCTTGGGTACATTCACGTATCAACAAACCGATGACACTGGAACGCAGATAGGCAATCTGTTCGTTGACATCACTTACGATCTTCAGCGTCTGTTCCATATGCGCCTTACGTTCATCGTCAAAATAAGAAAGAAGCAAACTTTTCGTTTCGTCTGTAGTCAATATTTTCAATTTATGCGCATCCTCAATATCCATCATCTGATAACAGATATCGTCAGCCGCCTCTACCAAGTAAACCAATGGATGACGAGCATATCTCAGCGGCTGTTCATTCAACTTTATCATGCCCAGTTCCTCAGCAATACGACGGAAACTTCCCTCTTCACTGATGAAAAAACCGAATTTAGATTTCTTTCCCGCCAAACTCGATGAAAAGGGATATTTTACAATGCTGGCCAAAGTCGAATAGGTCAGCACAAAACCACCTGGACGTCTTCCTTCAAACTGATGAGTCAGAAGACGGAAAGCATTGGCATTCCCTTCAAAATGAGTAAAGTCCTCCCACTGCGCCTCTGTCAGTTCACCTTTTAAAATAAGTCCTTTTCCTTCGGAGAAAAAAGTAGAAATAGCCCGTTCCCCTGAATGTCCAAACGGCGGATTACCTAAATCATGAGCCAAACAAGCGGCTGAAACAATAGAACCTATTTCTGGAAGAAAACTCTGCTGTAAATCTGGTTCCTTAGCCAAGATTCCTTTAGCAACATCGTTCCCCAATGAACGCCCCACACATGATACTTCCAAGCTATGCGTCAATCGATTGTGCACAAAAATACTGCCCGGTAAAGGAAAAACCTGCGTTTTGTTCTGTAAGCGACGAAAAGGGGCTGAGAAGACCAGGCGATCATAGTCGCGTTGAAACTCTGAACGATTCTCGTGACGTTCCTGATGAAATTCTTCCAATCCGAAACGCTTGGCTGACAAAAGGGTATTCCAATTCATCTTAGATTTTTATAAGTTTGACGTTTAAGAAAACAAGAATGCAGTTACTTATATTTAACTGCAAATGTATGACTATTTGCTTCAAAATCCGTACTTTTGCCCATTAAAATAAGTATATAAAATTAGTTAGACGATACCGAATATGCTGAAAGTACAGATTATCAACCGTTCAAAGCATCCGCTTCCAGCCTATGCCACCGAACTGTCGGCAGGCATGGATTTACGTGCCAACCTGTCCGAACCGATGACTCTCGCACCCATGCAGCGCTGTCTGGTACCTACTGGACTGTACATTGCCCTTCCTCCTGGCTTTGAAGCACAAGTACGCCCTCGAAGCGGCTTGGCTCTGAAGAAAGGAATAACGGTGCTCAACTCCCCCGGCACGATAGATGCTGATTATCGAGGAGAAATATGTGTCATCCTGATCAATCTGTCAGCCGAACCATTTGTTATTGAGGACGGAGAACGCATTGCACAGATGGTTATAGCCCGTCATGAGCAAGCCATTTGGAAAGAAGTAGAAGTATTGGATGAAACACAACGCGGTGCTGGCGGTTTCGGACATACAGGTATGTAGAAATCTGTAAACAAAAAACGAATAAATCGAGTAATGAGATACAAACTGAACAAATGGCTGGGAACAATTCTTGCGATATGCCTATTGATGTCATGCGGAATGGTTCGTGAAGGAAACAGAACAAAGGTTTCCGCGAGCACAACAACAATAGTCACGGCAGATACTTTGGCTCCAGCCCTCCAACGCAAATATAACTATTTTTTTCTGGAAGCAGTACGGATGAAGACGCAGCAAAAATACGATGCAGCCTTCGACCTGTTACAACATTGTCTACGTATCCGTCCCAATGCTCCTTCAGCACTGTTCGAATTATCGCAGTTTTACATGGCCTTGAAACAGGAAGAACAAGCGGTAATTTCACTGGAAAAAGCAGTGCATTACGCTCCAGATAATTATTGGTATGCACAAGGATTAGTCAATCTCTATCTGCAACAACAGAACACAGAGAAAGCCACTGTATTATTGGAAGACATGACAATACGCTTTCCTGACAAACTAGATCCTATTTACAATCTGCTGGATATCTATAACCGCCAACAACAGTACGACAAAGTGCTGGTACTACTTAACCGACTAGAAGAAAAGCTTGGTAAAAGCGAACAAATCAGTATGGAAAAGTTCCGTATCTACCTGCAACAAGACGATCGTAAAAATGCATTCCGCGAAATAGAGAGTTTAGTGAGTGAATACCCTAATGATCTTCGCTATCAAGTAGTATTAGGAGACGTCTATTTGGACAACAACAAAACAGAAGAAGCCTATACTCTTTATCAAAAAGTACTGACCGAAGAACCAGACAATGCGATGGCTCTCTATTCAATGGCTTCTTATTATGAGAAAACCGGACAAAAAGAACTTTATAACCAACAGCTTGATACCATCTTGCTGAACAAGAAAGTAGAACCAGCCACCAAACTGGAAGTTATGCGCCGACTAATTGTACAGAACGAACAAGCTGGCCAAGACAGTACTCGTATCATAACCTTGTTCGACCGTATCATGGAACAGGAATCTGATGATGCCAACATGCCAATGCTATACGCACAATACCTTCTGTCAAAAGGCATGAACAAACAATCTATTCCTGTACTCAACAAAGTACTCGACATCGATCCGACCAATACGGCAGCTCGTATGACGCTACTGGGCGAAGCTGTTCGTAGCGAAGATTATCAGGAAATCATCCGTTTATGTGAAGCTGGAGTTGAAGCCAACCCTGATATGTTGGAATTCTATTTTTACCTGGCTATCGCCTACAACCAAGCCGAACGAACAGACGATGCACTTGCTATTTGTCAAAAAGCATTAACACACGTCACTAAAGATAGTAAAAAAGAAGTTGTATCCGACTTTTATGCCATCATTGGCGACGCCTGGCATACAAAAGACAAGAATGAAGAGGCCTACGCCGCTTACGATTCAGCCTTGGTCTATAACCCCAATAACATAGGAGCATTGAACAACTATGCTTACTATCTTTCCTTGGAACGCAAGAATCTGGACAAAGCAGAAGAAATGAGCTATAAAACGGTGAAAGCCGAACCACAAAATGCGACCTATCTGGATACATACGCCTGGATTCTATTCGAAAAAGAGAATTATGTACAAGCCCGCCTGTATATCGACCAAGCCATGAAGAGTGATGAAGAAAAAAGCGCCGAAGTAGTAGAACATTGCGGCGACATTTATTACATGGTAAACGAAGTAGAACAAGCTGTGAAATATTGGCAGCAGGCACTCGATATGGGCAGCGATTCGGAAACACTGAAACAGAAGATAAAGCAACGAAAATACATCCGCGAACCCGAAAAAAGACTGAATAAAAATGAATGTAAAGAATAAATTCCGTACGCGGCCATTTATGCCGCTATTGTGTCTAATGGCTTTGCTGATAGGCTTGGCCGGTTGTAAGACTTCCCGTCAAGCAGGGAGTAAAAGCAACGAAACCGGCTATCTTTCGTCCAAAGTGACTTTGACCGTGCCTACCAAGGATGCTGTTCTGACAGTTAACGGCACCATGAAACTAAAGAACGGTGAACGGATGCAACTTTCCTTCCTCATGCCGATATTGCGTTCCGAAGTGGCGCGCATTGACATCACGCCCGACGAAGTAATCCTGGTAGACCGCATGGGCAAACGCTACGTGCAGGCCTCACGTCAGGAACTGAAAGGCATGCTTCCCAAGAAAGCGACTTTCCAACACTTGGAAAAGTTACTTTATGCGGCTTCACGTCCCGGTGGAAAGAATACGTTGACCGGTAGTGAACTGGGCATTCCTTCGCTGGAGAAAGGAAAAATAGAGTTGACAGACTTTTCCACCAAACCTTTTAACCTGACTCCGACACAACTTTCCTCCCGCTATCAAAAGGTGGAACTTCATGAACTACTTGAAATGTTGATGAGCCTATGAAACGGTTCTTGTGTGCGTTAGCTGGATGCCTTTGTCTGCTGCTGCCTCTGATGGCTCAGTCGAACAAGCTCATCAAAGAGCTGGAAAGTAAGCGCGGCGCTTTGCAGAAACAGATTGCCGAATCGGAAAGCCTGTTGCAAACCACAACCAAGAATGTAGGTAGCCAGCTGAAAGGACTAGCCGCCCTGACGGGGCAAATCGAGGAACGCAAACGCTACATCCTGGCCATCAACAGCGACATGGATGCCATCGATCGCGAACTGGTCTCGCTGGAACGGCAACTCAATCAGCTACAGAAAGAGTTAAAAGATAAAAAAACAAAATATGCAGCTTCGGTCAACTACCTTTACCGCAACCATACGATTCAGGACAAGCTGCTGTTCATTTTTTCCGCACAGACCCTGGAGCAGACCTACCGGCGCTTGCGCTACGTCCGCGAGTATGCTTCCTACCAGCGCATGCAGGGCGAAGAAATCCTAAAGAAACAAAAACAAATCAACGACAAGCGCGCCGAGCTGACCGAAGCCCGCAAGGCCAAGGAAAACCTTCTGAAAGAGCGCGAGAACGAGAAAACAACGCTCGAACGGCAGGAAAAAGAACAAAAAGCCCTGGTAGACAGCTTGCGCAAGAAGCAGCGTAGCCTACAGAGCGAAATCAACAAGAAACGCAAGGAAGCCAACCAGCTGAATGCCCGCATCGACCGCCTGATTGCCGAAGAAATAGAAAAGGCACGCAAACGTGCCGAAGAAGAGGCGCGGCGCGAAGCGGCTGCTCGCAAGAAAGCGGAAAAAACAGAAAGTCCGTCGGCCACCAAACCGAAAGCCGAGCCGCTAGAGGCATACACGATGAACAAAGCCGACCGCGAACTCTCCGGCAGCTTCGCCAGCAACCGCGGAAAACTTCCTGTGCCTGTCACGGGTCCTTACATCATCACCAGCCACTATGGCGAATACACCGTGCCCGGTCTTAGGGGCGTGAAGCTCGACAACAAGGGCATCGACATCCAAGCCAAGCCCGGAGCTCAGGCGCGGGCGGTGTTCAACGGAAAGGTGGCCGCCGTGTTCCAGCTGAACGGACTGTTCAACATCCTCGTGCGCCACGGCGCCTACATTTCCGTTTACTGCAACCTGTCTACAGCCTCGGTGAAGGCAGACGACACGGTGAAGACAGGGCAGACGCTCGGCACCATCTTCTCCGACGGAGCAGACGGCGGGCGCACCGTCCTCCACTTCCAGCTACGGCGGGAAAAGGAGAAACTCAACCCCGAACCGTGGCTCAACCGCTGATTCAGAGCTCCGCCCCGTCCAGCAGTTCCAGATATAGACCGATAGCCTCTTCTATCTCGCGAAGAAAGATGAATTCGTCCGCCGTGTGCGAGCGCGAGCTCTTGCCGGGCCCCATCTTCATGGAAGGGAAAGGCATCAGCGCCTGGTCGGACAGCGTGGGCGAGCCGAAGGGCGTGCGGCCCAGCGCCACGGCGCGGCGCACCAGCGGATGCTCGGGCGGGACGTGCGACGAGCCCAGGCGGAACGAACGGGCCTGCGGCTGACAGTGAATATGCTTCTTGATTTCTTCGAACAGTTCTTCGTTGGTATAGCATTCGTTGCTGCGAATGTCTACGACGAACGTGCAGCGGTCGGGGACGACGTTGTGCTGCGTACCGGCGTTGACCATCGTCACACTCATCTTCACAGGGCCCAACAGGGGCGAAACGCGCTCGAACCGATAGTCGCGGAACCAGGCGATGTCTTCCAATACCTTATAGATGGCATTATCACCCTCGTCGCGGGCGGCGTGGCCGGAACGACCGGTAGCGGTGACATCGAGCACCATCAACCCCTTCTCGGCGATGGCAGGCTGCATTTCCGTAGGCTCACCCACAAGGGCGAAGCTGACAGGCGGCAATTGCGGCAAGACGCTCTCGATGCCTTCGCGGCCGGACACTTCTTCTTCGCACGAAGCCAGATAAATGAGATTGTATTTTTGCGCCGTACGGCACAGTGTGAGGAACGCTTGCAGGAGGCTGACCACGCTGGCACCCGCGTCGTTGCTGCCCAGACCGTAGAGCTTGCCGTTGGGTTCGAGGCGGGGGGTGAAGGGGTCTTTGCGCCAGCCCTGCACGGGCTTCACGGTATCGATGTGAGAATTGAGCAGCAGTGTGGGCCGCTTCAGGTCGAAACCGGGGCCGAGGCACCAGACGTTGTTGCCTTTGCGGCCGGTCTGCATGCCTTGCTGTTCGATGTATTGCTGCAGGCAGTCGGCGGCACGGGCTTCGTCGCGGCTGACGGATGGAATACTGATCAGCGACTTGAGCAGGCCGACGGCCTCGGAGGTCAGAGTGGGAATGTCGTAGGTCATGTCTTCTGTTATTAGTTTTTTTTGCGAATGCAAACTTACGGATAAAATCGGATAAACTTGCAGAAACAAAGGAAGGAAATGTTACATTTTTTTGCAATTTATGAATTAGTTTCAGATAAAACTAATACCTTTGCAGCATATTAACCAATTCACTCAGTCATGGCTTATCATCATTTATCTGTCATGATCCATCGTCAGGCAGAGAAGTATGGAGACAAAGTAGCCCTGAAATACAGGGACTATGAAACGGCACAATGGATTCCGGTGACGTGGGAACAATTCTCCCAGCGCGTACGCCGTGCCGCCAACGCAATGGTGGCGCTGGGCATCGGCGAGCAGGAGAATGTCGGCATCTTCTCGCAGAACAAGCCCGAATGCCTGTACGTCGACTTTGCGGCGTTCGCCAACCGCGCGGTGACCATTCCGCTGTATGCCACCAGCTCGCCGACGCAGGCACAGTACATCATCAACGACGCGCAGATACGCTTCCTCTTCGTGGGCGAACAGTTCCAGTACGACGCCGCCTTCCGCGTCATCGGGCTGTGCCAGTCGCTCCAGCGGCTCATCATCTTCGACCGCAACGTGGTGCGCGACGCGCGCGACACGACCTCCCTTTACTTCGACGAGTTCATGCGACTGGGTGAAGGCCTGCCGCACAACGAGGTGGTGGAGGAACGCACGGCGAAGGCGTCGCCCGACGACCTGGCCAACATCCTCTACACGTCCGGCACGACGGGCGAACCGAAGGGAGTGATGCTCCACCACGCGAACTACCTCGAGGCCTTCCGCACGCACCACATCCGCCTGCCGCAGGTGACGGACCAGGACGTGTCGATGTGCTTCCTGCCGCTGACGCACGTCTTCGAGCGCGGCTGGACGTATATCTGCCTGGAGCGCGGCGTGCAAATCTGCATCAACCTGCGTCCGCAGGACATCCAGACGACGATCCGCGAGGTGCGCCCCACGGTGATGTGCAGCGTCCCCCGCTTCTGGGAGAAAGTGTATCAGGGCGTACAGGAACGCATCGCCCAGGAGACAGGCATCCGCCGGACGATGCTGCTCGACGCCATCCGCACGGGCCGCGAACACAACCTGCAGTACGTCCGCCTGGGCAAGACGCCGCCCCTGATGCTCCACCTGCGCTACAAGTTCTACGAGAAGACCGTCTACGCCCTGCTGAAGAAGACCATCGGCATCGAGCGCGGCACGTTCTTCCCCACGGCCGGCGCGGCGGTATCGGACGAGGTGTGCGAGTTTGTCCACTCCGTGGGCATCAACATGGTCGTCGGCTACGGCCTGACGGAGTCGACCGCCACCGTGTCGTGCTTCCCCGCCACGGGGTTCGTCATCGGCTCGGTGGGCGAGGTGATGCCCGACCTGGAGGTGAAGATCGGGCCGGACGACGAAGTCCTGCTGCGCGGACGGACCATCACGCGCGGCTATTACAAGAAACCCGTTTCGACGGCCGAGGCCATCGACAAGGACGGATGGTTCCACACGGGCGACGCCGGACGCCTGGAGGGCCGCACGCTCTACCTGAAGGAGCGCATCAAGGACCTGTTCAAGACGTCGAACGGCAAGTACATCTCGCCGCAGGCGCTGGAGACGAAGTTCATCGTAGACCGCTACATCGACCAGGTGGCCATCATCGCCGACCAGCACAAGTTCGTCTCCGCCCTCATCGTGCCCGCCTACGACCTGCTGGAGCAGTATGCCCGCACGCAGGGCATCGCATTCGGCAGCCGCGAGGAGCTGGTGGAGAACGAAGCCGTCCGCACCTTCTACCGCGACCGCATCGACACGCTGCAGCAGCAGTTTGCCCACTACGAGCAGGTGAAGCGCTTCACCCTCCTGCCCCAGCCCTTCAGCATGGAGCGCGGCGAGCTGACCAACACGCTGAAGCTGCGCCGCGCCGTCGTCGCCGAGAACTATCGGGAGGTCATCGACCGGATGTACGAGGAATAACTGTTCGCGGGCACGAAAACACCGGTTTGAAACCGAAAAACGGCATTCGCGCCCGCGAAAACCATTTCTTGAAAACAGAAAACGCATTTCGCACCCGCGAAAACCATTTCTTAAAAACGAAAACAACCTTTCGCACCCGCGAAAACCATTTCTTGAAAACGAAAACAGCATTTCGCACCCGCGAAAACCATTTTTGAAAACAGAAAAGGCATTTCGCACCCGCGAAACAAAAATTTAATCCATATTTAACTTTTAAATCTCAATTTTACCATGGGTACATTTACATTGATTGAATCCACCTCAATGAGGAACTACAACAAAGCCGAACGCCTCAACCTCCTCAAACGCTTCATGGCCCTCATGCCCGGCTCGACGCAGGGCGGCGGTGGCGACGACGGCGACGGAGAAGGCGGATCGCCCCTGAGCGCAGCCACCGAAGGCGTGCCCGCGCTGAACATCAGCGCCGAGCAGGTGGAACAGATGAACACCCTCATCGACCAGATGAGCGAACTCACCATGCAGGCCACCTCGGCCGCCGAAACGCCCGAAATGCAGCAGCTCGAGGCCGACCGCGACGTGGCCGCCAACTACATCGTACGCCGCATCGCCGACTACGACCGCCTCCCCCTCGCCACCGAGCGCGAAGCCGCCCGCCGGCTGGAGCCCGTCGTACGTCCCTACGCCGGCATCGCCTCCCTGCCCGTCAGTCAGGAAACCGAAGTCATCCGCGGACTGGCCGCCGACCTGGCCAAGCCCGACCTGGCCGACGACGTCACCACCCTCGGCCTGGCCCCCTACATCGCCGAGATGCAGCGCCTGAACGAAGCCTACGCCCAGCTCGCCGCCCAGCGCGACAAGGAACGCTCCGCCCGCACCGGCACGCCGGACTCCAAGACCCTCGCCGCCCAGGCGCAGGACCTGCTGGACGACATGTGCGCCCTGGCCAACGCCAGCAGCCTGCTCGAGCCCTCGGACGAGGCCACGACCTTCATCCGCGAGGCCAACTACCTCTTCGCCCAGGTGCGCACCGCCTACAAGCAGCGCTCCAAGGGCACGACGACCGCCGACGGCGACGCGGCCGACGACACGCCGGCGCCGGAAGCGTAAACCTCCGTGTGTTGAAAGTTTGATTGGACTGTTGGAGATATGGGCGGAAATCCCTTTCTTTGCAGTCCAATCAAACTGCAAACAACATGAAGAGAGCTTTTCCTCTATCCGTCCTGCTCCTGCCGCTTTTCCTCCTTTCCGGCGCCGCACTCCACGGGCAGACGGCCGCCGACACGCTCCGCCACCGCCCGACGCACGGCATCGGCATCGACCTCCACTCCGGCTACGTCTTTCCCACCTCCAGCTTCTTCCGGGGCGACAACGCCGCCCAACGTCCCATCAACACGACCTTGGGCGTCCACCTGAAATACGCCTTCCGCTTCTCGCCCCAGTCGCGCCTGGGCCGCCTCTATCCGTCGGCCTATCAGGGCGTCGGCATGGCCTGGAACACGTTCTTCAACGCCGACGAGGTGGGCACGCCCTCGGCCGTCTACGTCTTCCAGGGCGCACGCATCGCGCGGCTCGCTCCCCGCCTGACGCTGGACTACGAATGGAACTTCGGCGCCTCCTTCGGCTGGCAGAAGTACGACCCCGAGGCCAACTTCTACAACAACGTAGTAGGCTCACGCATCAACGCCTACATCAACGCCGGCCTCTTCCTGAACTGGCAGCTGGCGCCGCAGTGGAGCCTGACGGCGGGCATCGACCTGACGCACTACTCCAACGGCAACTCGAACTATCCCAACGCGGGCGTCAACACCGTCGGCGCGCGCATCGGCGTGATGCGCACCTTCGGCGGTTCGCCGGCCGGGGCTTCCGCTTCCTCTATTCACACCGACGAACCCTCTTCGCCGGCCGCGCGCATCAGCTACGACGTCGTCCTCTACGGCTCCACCCGCAAACGGGGCCTCTTTCTGGACAGCGGCGCCGAGCTCATCCCCGGCTCGTTTGCCGTGGCGGGCCTCAACTTCAACCCCATGTACTGCGTCAACAAATACTTCCGCGCCGGCCTCTCGCTCGACGCCCAGTACGACGAAAGTGCCAACCTGAAGGCGCATCATGTCGAAGGCACCAGCGGCGACGGGCTGAAGTTCTACCGCCCGCCCTTCCGCGAGCAGTTTGCCGCCGGCCTCTCGCTCCGCGCCGAGCTGAACATGCCCATCTTCTCCGTAAACGTCGGCATCGGGCGCAACCTCATCCAGCAGGGCGAGGACACGCGCGGCTTCTACCAGATTCTGGCGCTGAAGGCGTTCGTCACGCGCCGCCTCTTCCTCCACGTGGGCTACCAGCTCCACGACTTCAAGGACCCCAACAACCTGATGCTCGGCCTGGGCTGGCGCTTCGGAAAGTTCTGATTGGCGGTGAGCGTCGGGCATAAAAAAAGCGGTTAGCCGTCAGTCGCTATACTGACCGCTAACCGCTTACTGCCAATCACTCAATTTTAGTATCCGAAGATATCTTCCGTCGTCAGTTCGATGACCGGACCGATTTTCTTCAGCGCTTCCATATCGAGTTCTTTCTTGTCGCCCAGGATGCCGTAACTGTACGTGCGTCCCTTGATCCACTTCTGCTGGAAGTCGATGACATCCTGCAGCGTCATGCCCTGCACGTCGTTGAAGAGCTTGATGCGGCTGTCTACCGTCTGGCCCAGATCCTGTGCGTTGATGTAGCTCCAGATGACGCTCATCTTCGTGATGCGGTCGGTGCGCAGGCGGGCTATCATGCCTTCCTTGGCCAGCTTGAAGGCTGTTTCAGACTGCGGCATGTTGTTGATGATGTCGTTGAACGTGTTGATGGCATCGAGCATCTTGTCGTTCTGCGACGAAATCTGCGAGATGAAGTAGTAGTCCTCGTCGGCATACCCCGGCTTGTTCAGTCCGGCCCAGGCCGAGTAGGCCAGTCCGCGGCTCTCGCGCATCTCCTGGAAGACGATGGAGTTCATGCCTCCGCCGAAGTATTCGTTGTAGAGCTGGCGGGCAGGCTCGATGGCTGCGTCAAACTTCTCGCCGCGGTTGGATATCTGCGACATATAGATGTTCTTGGCTTCGTAGGGAGCCAGGTAAATCTTCGTCTCGGGCGTGGCCTGCTGCTTGAAGTCCTCACCGGCAGGTACGTCCTTCAGCGTGTCGGGCGTGCGGTGCTCCTTGTCGAGCAGAGCCACAAGTTCCTTGTCGCTGCTCGGACCGTAGTACAGGATGCGGTGCTTGTAGCTGTTCAGGCTGTGGATGCGGTCCACCAGTTCCTGCGGATTCATGCTCTTCAGTTCGGCTTCGCTCAGCAAATTTGTTGCAGGGTTCTTCGGGCCGTAGTTCACGTAGCTGATGAGGCGACCGAAGTTGGTGCCCTGGCTCAGCTTGGCGTCCTTGCGTGCCTTCAGCAGGTCATTGGTCAGGTTGGTATAGGCTTCAGCGTTCACCTGTGCGTCGGCCAGCAGCTTCTCGAACAAAGCCATGGCGGCGGGCAAGTTCTCGTTAAGGCCGGAGAGGGTAACGTATGTGCGGCGGCTACCCGGCGATACGTAGAACGAGCAGGCCATGCGATAGAATTCGCTCTTCACCTGTTCGGGCGTCATATCCGACGTACCCAGATATTCCAGATACTGGGCGGCGGTACCCAGCGCCTTGTCCTGATTGTTACCCATATCGAAGAGGTAAATCAGCTGGAACAGGTCGTTGGAAGTGTTCTGTTTGTAGAGCACGGGCACACCCTTGCCGGTGGTCAGCTGCGTCAGGTCCTTGCTGTAATCCAGAAAGACAGGCTCGATAGGTGTCACGTTCTTGGCCTCGGCCTGCAGTTCCTTCAGGAAGGCGCTGGCTGTGTCGCGATTCATCACGATAGGTGTGATTTCGGGCTTGGCAATCTTCATTTCGTTGGGATCCTTACCCTGACGTTTGTAGATAATGGCGTAGTTGTCGTCCTTCAGGTACTTTTTGGCGAAGTCCACGATATCCTGTTTCGTCAGCTTGGCCATGCGGTCCAATGCAGTCACTTCGTCAGCCCAGTTGCTGCCGTTGATGAACGACTGTACAAACCAGTCGGCACGGGCGCCGTTGCTTTCCAGCTGATGCAGCTGGTAGAGCTTGAAGTTGTTGATGTTGGCTTCCAGCAGGCTCTCGTCGAAGTCGCCGTCGCGCAGTTTCTTCAGTTCACCCAACAGCAGGTCTTTCACTTCGTCCAGCGTCTGTCCGGCTTTAGGACGTCCGGCCATCATGAAGGCACTGTAGTCACTCATGGCCATCGGATAGCAATAGGCGCTCAGCGTCTTCTGCTGTTGCATCAGATCAAGGTCAATGAGACCGGCCTGACCGTTATACAGAATTTGTGACAGAATCTGCAACGTTTCCAGCTCTTTGCTGGCCGCACCGGGGAAGCGCCAAGCCAGCGTCACGTTTTCAGCCTCAGGACCCAGCACTTCACGCACCACGGGAGCCGTGATGTCGCTTTCCTTAGGCAGGTTAAGCTTCGGCAGGTTAGGATTAGGCTGCATGTCGCCGAAATATTTGTCAATAGTGGCAATCATCTGGTCGGGGTCGAAATCGCCGCTGAGGCAGATGGCCATGTTGTTGGGTACATACCACGTTTTATAATAGTTCTTGATGTTGGTGATGGAGGGGTTCTTCAGGTCCTCCTGCGTACCCAGCACGGTCTGCGTACCATAGGGATGATGAGGAAAGAGGGCGGCCAGTGTCTGCTCATACACCTTACGGGCATCACGGGTCAGCGACATATTCTTTTCCTCGTACACTGTCTCCAGCTCAGTGTGGAAGCCGCGGATGACACAGTTCTTGAAGCGGTCCGCCTGAATCTTGGCCCAGTTCTCCACCTCGTTGCTGGGGATATCTTCAGTGTAGCAAGTCACATCGAAGCTGGTGTAGGCATTGGTACCGTTGGCACCGATGGCGGCCATCAGCTTGTCATATTCATTGGGGATGGCATACTTCGAAGCTTCGTACGACAGGCTGTCGATCGTATGATAGATAGCTTTACGCTCAGCCTCGTCGGTAGTCTTGCGGTAAATTTCAAAGGTCTGTTCGATCTGGTCGAGCAAAGGCTTCTCTATTTCATAATTCATCGTGCCGAAATGATTGGTTCCCTTGAACATCAGGTGTTCGAAGTAGTGAGCCAGACCGGTAGTTTCGGCAGGGTCATTTTTACCACCCACACGCACGGCGATGTAGGTCTGGATGCGCGGTTCGTCCTTGTTGACAGTCATGTACACTTTCAGGCCGTTGTCCAGCGTGTAGATGCGCGCCTGGAGCGGGTCGTTGGGAACAGTCTCGTAGCTGTACTTCGATTGCGTACAGCTGCTCAGGCCCAAGGCTGCCAAACAAAGCAGCGGCAGGCCGATTTTCTTGAGTAATGTGTTCATAAATAGACTTATTAGAATGATAACTGCAAAGTTATTCGTTTTTTTCATACCTTTGCATTCCGAAACAAAGTATTTTCATTATGATAACCGCTGAACAACTGAAAGATATCAAAGACCGTACCGAGGCGTTGAACCGCTACCTGGACATCGAAGGCAAGAAAATCCAGGTGGAGGAAGAACAGCTTCGCACACAGGCCCCCGGCTTTTGGGACGACCAGAAAGCCGCCGAAGCACAGATGAGGAAAGTGAAAGGACTCCAGCAGTGGATTTCCGGCTACAACGAAGTGAAAACCCTTTCGGACGAACTGCAACTGGCATTCGACTTCTACAAGGACGAGCTGGTGACTGAAGAGGAAGTGGACGAGGCCTATACCAAAGCAGCCGAAGCTGTCGAAGCTCTCGAACTGAAGAATATGCTGCGCGAGGAAGCCGACCAAATGGACTGTGTGCTCAAAATCAACTCCGGTGCAGGTGGTACAGAAAGCCAAGACTGGGCCAGCATGCTGATGCGCATGTACCTGCGCTATGCTGAAACCCACGGCTACAAGGCTACCATTGCCAACCTGCAGGAAGGCGACGAGGCAGGCATCAAGACTTGTACCATCGAAATCAGCGGCGACTATGCCTATGGTTACCTGAAGGGTGAGAACGGTGTGCACCGCCTGGTGCGTGTGTCGCCCTACAACGCCCAGGGCAAGCGTATGACGTCGTTTGCCTCCGTGTTCGTTACTCCGCTGGTGGACGATACCATCGAAGTGAACATCGAGCCGGCCCGCATCTCCTGGGATACCTTCCGAAGCGGCGGCGCGGGTGGCCAGAACGTGAACAAGGTGGAGTCCGGCGTGCGTCTGCGCTACCAGTACAAGGACCCCTACACGGGCGAGGAAGAAGAAATCCTCATCGAAAACACCGAGACGCGCGACCAACCCAAGAACCGCGAGAACGCCCTGCGCCTGCTGCGCTCCATGCTCTACGATAAGGAGATGAAGCACCGCATGGCTGAGCAGGCCAAGATTGAGGCAGGCAAGAAGAAGATTGAGTGGGGCTCGCAGATCCGCAGTTACGTCTTCGACGACCGCCGCGTGAAAGACCACCGCACCAACTACCAGACCAGCGACGTGAACGGTGTGATGGACGGCAAGATAGACGGTTTCGTCAAGGCCTACCTGATGGAGTTTGCAGGAGCGGGCGAGGCTTAATGTAGAAATACTGCCCTACTGGGAAAATAAAATTCTCCAGTCAGAGAATAATTTTTCCCTAACTGGAGAAAAATACGGGACATTTAGACTCTCGACTTTATATCAAAAAGCACTTCTTGAAAGAACGGAGCGAAAAGGCTGCCAACTTATCAAGAAGTGCTTTTTCTATGATGCGATTTCACAGTAATTCTTTGTTGTTGAGCTGATTATCGTGAAACCAATAGAGTTGTGTGAAACACCTGCTTTCACACTAAGAAACAGACTATCAGCCTTTTGCCTACGCGTGAAAGCGTGAAAGCAGTTTGTCGGGAAAGACATTTTCATGAAGATAGTTTCCAAGTTTATAAACATCTACTTTAGCGACGTAACTATCTACTTGAGAAACGTAACTACCCACTTTGTCAGCATAATGATGTAAACCTACAAACGTATGTATTAAGGCCTCTGAATGACCTGTTGCGTAAACACCTCCACGCCAGGATAGGACGTCGGAATCTGTCCGGTCACGTCTTCCAGTAGGGCTACAGTGGGGAGTACATCTGCTTTTGTAACAGTCTTCTTGTCGCTATAAGGTACAAATACCAGCGTATGTTCTTTCTCTTCCAGCTGGAAACGATAATTCCAAAGATTCTCTTCGTTTCGGTCGGAGTTGACGATGAAGGTTCCCTTCACCATTTCTTCTTCCTTATCCATCTCCGTGGGATAGAAGCAAAGCGTGCCGCTGTATGAGTCTTGGGGATTGTCGAATATCATCCGATAGCCTCCGCCGGCCTGCTTTACGGGGACGGTGGCCAGGGCTTCTTCACGGAGTTTCTCCAGCTGTTCCTCCGTCAGTTGGTCTCCTCTTGTGATGAGTACGTCCAGACGGTCGATGGCCAGCGTCTGTTTGCTTTGGAAGACCACCACTTTCAGGACAATGGACGCACCCGTTCCGTCGGTCACGGTGACATGCGCCTCGCCCCAGTCCTGCGGATAAAGTACGAAAGCGTTAGAATACTTCATGTCAATTTTCAGTACGGCGGCATTGTCGCATTGTGCGGTGTAGTTGCCGTCGCCGCCCAAGATGGTAACGGCTCCTGCGCTTCCGTCCTCCTCACTCCGGGGGAAACATACATCTACGGTGTTGTCTTCGTCAACCGACTGGTCAAAGCGAAGCGGATTACTCTCTTCGTCGTTACATCCCGTCAGAATAACAGTACAGAGAAATACGAAAAGCATTCCGAGTTGTTTCTGAATTCGTCTCATAGTTTTTTCTGTATTTAGTCTATTATTGTCCGCGGAAAGTTACAAAAGTACCGTCTAACAGGCAGGAGAAGACATCAAGTTTGATATAAACATGGTCCATGTAAATGGTTCCGCCTCCCGGATAACTCAAGGCAATGGAATTCTGCAAATTGTTGGCCCATCGCCAATAGAAGCTGTAAGTTTCTTCCCATACCTCTCCATAATAGTTATATAACAACGATTCGTCGCCCATACCACCGGGATAAAAGATTATCTGATGGTTGACGAACGTTCCGTCTTCCAGCGAATAGTTGGCTTCCCACAGATGATCGCATAGTTCCCAGGTTGTGGCTCCGGTTCCTCCGTCATAGTCGCTTTCGCCGATGGAGCAACTACTTCCCACCGTCAAAAGGACGAAAAAACAGAGTAAACTAAACAGATATCGTTTGCATTCTTTCATGTCGTTCGGTTTATCAGGGGTTCAAAATTACAAAATAGAGCTAAAAACTCCAACGGTTCAGTATAATTCTCAACCTATGTTGAGGATTTACAACCGACTGTCAAAAAAAGAATGAGATTCCAAAGCACAAACCTTGTACAAGTCTTTTCTTCATGGTATAGTTATCGAAAATGAATTCTATTCATATCTCATGAACGGTCTGCACTCCTCCCTGTTTTTTTATCTCTTTTTAAGGCTGTACATCGCCTACCGCTATCTGATATTCGCGCCACAACTGATCAATGTTGCAGTCTTGCCCCAAGATGTGCTTCACTGCTCCGTCGAACGACCAGGGAACGACCTCCAGCGCGCTCCGGTTGAACTTGCGCAGGAATTCGGCGTCTTTGTGGTCGCGTAGCCAGACGAGGAAGTAACCGGTCGTACGGTATCCGTCCATGTAGCTGCCACCTTTCGGCCGTGCATCGGGACCTTCGAAGCCTCCGTTGGCTATCCGCACAGCGTCTGCCATACCCTCGATAAAGGCGCGGAACGTCGGGCTGTCTCCGTAGCTGCCCACTCCCTGCGGCTCCAGCTGGTAGGCGTGTGTCAGTTCGTGGAGCAGTACGCCGCGGGTCTCGAACAGCACCTTGGCCGTGTCGTTCTGGCCGAACGACTGTTCGATGTGGCGGGTGCTGTAGAAGATGCTGACGTAACCGTTTCCGCCGCTCTTGGCCGAAACGCCTTCAATGTCTTCCAGCGTATAGTGTATCTGGTAGACACGGGGAATGCTGTCTTTGGGAGACGTGTAGAGGGTGGCCAGCACGGTGCGGGCAATTTCCTTGATGTAGCTTTCGGGCCGGGGGATGATGCGGCGGTAGATATCCGACCCGGCGGTTTCGGGCGCCTTGTCCTCGAACAAGACGCTTCCTACGTTGTAACGGTCCCATACGGTGATTGTCTGGTCCGGCTGGGGATTGTCGTTGGTGGTACAGGCTGCCGCATTGGTAAGCAGACAGGCTACGCATACGAATAAAAACATTAGATTCTTCATAGGTCTGAATTGGTATTATTGAGTTAATGAATAAGGTTTGTCTTGGACGGAGAGTCCGCGGCGCTTGTTGGGCGAGGACGACATGCTGAACTCGAAGACACCGCCTTTCATCAGGTCTTCGTGGGTGATGTACATCTTGTCATAAACGGTACCGTTGATTTTCAGCGAACGTACGTAGCGCTTCTTGTCGCTCACTCCGGGTGCTTTGATTTCCAGCGTCTTCCCATTGGGCAACTTCAGCTTCAGGTATGGCAGGTAGGGGGCTCCCAGTACGTATTGGTCGGTGCCGGGACATACGGGGTAGAAGCCCATGACGGAAAATATGTACCAGGCCGACATCTGCCCGCAGTCGTCGTTGCCTCCCAGTCCGTCGGTTGCATTGCGGTACATCTTGTTCAGGATTTCGCGCAGCCAGTACTGGGTTTTCCACGGTTGCGAGGTCCATGCGTAGAGGTAGGGGATGTGGTGGCTGGGTTCGTTTCCATGCACATATCCGCCTACGAGACATGCCTCCGTGATGTCCTCGTTCTGTTCGTAGAACTGCTTGGGCAGGTGCATCGTGAACAGCTTGTCCAGCTTGTCGATGAACGCCTTTTCGCCACCCATCAGCGGGATGAGGCCCGCCACGTCGTGGGGTACGTGGAAGGAGAAGTTCCAGGAATTGCCTTCGATGAAGCCTTCCCCGTGGGTCTGCAGTACATCGAAGTCAGGTTTGAACGAGCCGTCCTTCAGCTTGGGACGTGCAAAGCCGATGCTGGGGTCGAACAGGTTGCGGTAGTTGAGGGCGCGCTCGCGATAAGTGCGGGCTACCTCCTCGTTACCGGCTTTCAGAGCCGTCTGGTAGATGGTCCAGTCGTCGTAGGCATACTCCAGCGTCGTGGAGGCTGCGGTGGCACTTTGCTCGAGGGGCACGTAGCCCAGCTTTATGTAGGCTTCCAGCCCTTCGTAGTAGGGTACCGTCGAGGTGCTGACCATGGCAGCCAGGGCTTCGTCGGCAGGAGGATAGTTACCTTTAGCAATGGCGTCTGCCAGTACGGACACGGCGTGGTAACCGCTCATGCACCAGTTCTCGTTCCCCATCAAGCTCCATACGGGGAGCATGCCGTGTACGCTCTGCTGCTCGTGCCGGATCATGGAGGTCACCATGTCGGCATTCCGGGCCGGCTGGATGAGGTTCAGCAGCGGGTGTTCCGCCCGGTACGTGTCCCACAGGGAGAAGATGGTATAGTTGGTGAATCCTTGGGCCTGGTGGATGTTGTGGTCCAGACCGCGGTAGGAACCGTCTACATCCATGTAGACCGAAGGATTGATCATCGTGTGGTAGAGCGAGGTATAGAACATGGCTTTCTGGTCGGGCGTGCCTTCTATCTCGAAGATGCCCAGGTGTCGGTTCCAGTCCTCTCCGGCTTCCGCGGCCAGCTGCCCGAAACTCTTCTGTGCGGCTTCGGCCTGCAGGTTCTTGAGGGCTCCTGCCGTGCTGGTGGCCGAGAGGGCTACCTTGACAACCAGTTCCGACTGGCGGTCGGTGTCGAATTTGAAGTAGGCCACCACCTTGCGGCCGCCCATTTCGGGGAAGTTTCTGTTTACGTCAAAGCGTCTCCAGAAACCGTTGTACAGCGTCTTCCCCTTTTCCTGGTAGCCATAGTCGCGGATGGGCTGCGAGAAGGAGATGGCAAAGTACGTGTAATTGGTGCGTGCCCATCCGTTGGTGATGCGATAGCCGGTCAGCAGGGTGTCGTTCTCCACGCGGAGGTTACTCCACAGCACTTTGCCGTCGTAGTTGTAGATGCCGTGCACCAGGTCCAGAATCAGATGCCCCTTTTCTCCTTCGGGGAACGTATATTTATGGATGCCGACCCGTTGCGTGGCGGTGAGCTGCGCCCGGATGCCGTAATCGTCCAGCATGACTTCGTAGTAGCCCGGCGCCGCTTTCTCGGTGGCGTGGCTGAAGCGCGAGCGGTAGCCCTCGTCGGGGTGGTCGGCACGGCCGGGGTTCAGCTTCAGCGGGCCGGTAGCAGGCATCAGCAGCAGGTCGCCCAGATCCGAATGACCTGTTCCGCTGAGGTGGGTATGACTGAAGCCCACGATGGTGGGGTCCTGGTAACGGTATCCGGCACAATAGGCATACGTGCCCTTCTGATACACTCCGCCTACGTTGTGGGGGATGGTGTCTGTATCGGGGCTGAGCTGTACCCAGCCGAAGGGAGTGCAGGCTCCGGGAAAGACGTGTCCCATCCCGTTGGTTCCTATCAGGGGATTGACATAATCCGTCGGTTGCTGGGCCGCGACGGGCAGAATAACTGTCAGAAGGACAATCAGTGTAGCACCCATCTTAATATAGACATTACTTAATTGACGGAACGTACAGTTTTTTATGATAAACCTGTACCAGGTGGTTAAAAATGATTGATTCATATTCAGGGTATTAGTTGAAGAATTCTATTTATAAAGACAAAAATAGGATTTTGACGACAATTCAGCAAGTTTTAAATACCGTTTATCGTTCATCCTGTCCATTACCCCCAATATTCTGTTCGTACAAGCGATTAAGTTCATCAGACGAACAAAGGCATACCCGACAGGGAGTAATAAATTGATTGAACGTTTTCATGATTATCACAGGTAAAGTTTAGTTCGGCTAAGGTAGTTCCTTTTGTTCGAAAACTCTTGTTATGCGGAGAATTATTTCTATTTTTACGGAAAAAATCAGGTTATGACTATGAAACGCATGGTAAACTTTCTCTGCCTGTTGTTGGTATGGGCAGCCGCTTCCTCGCAGGAGGCCTTTTTACGTAAAGATTATGTTTCCGATCGTGGAGACACGTTACGCTATCGTTTGCTGGAGCCGGAAACTTTGGAGCCCAGTGCAAAATATCCGCTGATTCTGTTTCTGCACGGAGCTGGTGAACGGGGTACAGACAATGAAAAACAACTGAAACACGGAGCACAAATGTGGCTTAATCCCGTGAACCGCGAACAATATCCCGCTTTCGTTCTGATGCCTCAATGTCCGCCAGACGACTATTGGGCTTATATCGGACGTCCAGCTTCGCTACAACCATCGGATATGCCTGTGGATGTACCTCTGTCTCCGCTGCTTCGCACACTAGAAGAACTGCTCGATACCTGGTTGGCAAAGCCTGAAATAGACAAAAACCGCATCTACATCATGGGACTCTCAATGGGAGGCATGGGCACGTATGATTTGGCGATTCGTCACCCCGACCTATTTGCCGCTGCCATTCCTATTTGCGGTACGGTCAATCCTGCCCGTTTCACTCCGGCACTGAAGCAAGTAAAGTTCCGTATCTTCCACGGTGACGCTGATAACGTGGTGCCTGTAGAAGGTTCGCGCGCCGCCTATCGGGCATTAAAGGAACTAGGGGTTGACGTGAAGTACACAGAATTCCCCGGATGTATGCATGAAAGCTGGAATCCTGCTTTCAACCTTCCTGACTTCATGAGCTGGCTGTTCGAACAAAAAAAGTAAGATAGAAAACAGATATTTGCCGGCAAACGAACTGGAGGCATAATAACAAAGAAAATGAGTTCTTGAAAAAATATCCCGTTTCGCTTGCATTCTTCCCAAATTCTCTCTTACTTTGTTCAACGTTGAACTTTAAATGAAACAGTATTATGGGAAAGAAAGAAAAGAAAGTGATGCACACCCGCAAGGAAGAACAACAAGGTAAAAAGGTAATGATCGGTCTGGGAGTAGCAGCAGTAATTTTAGCAATCCTGATGTTTGTTGCCTTCACTTATCTGGCATAAATGGGACAGGAAATAGAACGCAAATTCCTGGTTGAAGGAGAATACAAATCGCAAGCCTATGCCCATAGCCGCATTGTGCAAGGTTATATCTGTAGCACAAGGGGGCGAACTGTACGTGTCAGAATCCGTGGAACCAAAGGTTACCTCACCATCAAAGGTGCATCGGATGCCACAGGCTTGAGCCGATACGAATGGGAGAAAGAAATACCTCTCGATGAGGCACAGGAACTGATGAAGCTCTGTGAACCGGGAGTCATAGACAAGACGCGCTATCTGGTACAGAGCGGAAAACATGTCTTTGAAGTGGACGAGTTCTACGGTGACAACGAAGGACTGGTTATCGCAGAAGTAGAACTTGCCTCAGAAGATGAAACTTTTGAAAAGCCGGATTTTATCGGACAAGAGGTGACCGGTGACATACGTTACTATAATTCACAACTGATGAAACACCCCTATACACAGTGGTAGTGGCAAAGGGCCTGCATACATTATATATTTATAATTCCCCTGACAAGAATACCGCAGGGACAGAGGGCCGTTTATGGAAAAATTGTATCAATACTTGCCTGAGGAATTGGTTACTTTCGTCTTGGTAACCCTTTTTTCCTTGCTCATCGGGCTTTCACAACGAAGAATCAGCCTGAAGCGTGAGGGTGAGACTACACTTTTCGGAACCGACCGTACGTTCACCTTCATCGGTATTCTGGGCTACCTGCTCTACATTCTTGATCCTACAGACTATCGGCTGTTCATGGGAGGAGGTGCAATATTAGGGTTACTATTGGCTCTAAACTATTATGTAAAACAGACACGTTACCATGTGTTTGGCGTGACAACTATTGTCATAGCCTTGATTACCTACTGCCTGGCTCCTATCGTAGCAACCCAACCTTCCTGGTTTTATGTAATGGTAGTCGTAACAGTATTGCTGTTCACCGAACTAAAGCATACTTTCACCGAACTGGCCCAACGCATGAAAAACGATGAAATGACCACTTTGGCCAAGTTTCTAGCCATCAGTGGTATCATCCTCCCCATGCTCCCCAAAGAAAACCTGATACCAGGTATCGACCTGGCACCTTACAGCATCTGGCTGGCAACAGTTGTCGTTTCGGGCATCTCCTACCTTTCTTATCTGCTGCGACGGTATGTGTTCCATCAGTCAGGCTTGCTGGTTTCCGGTATCATAGGCGGACTATACAGCAGTACGGCCACCATTTCCGTACTGGCACGTAAAAGCCGTACGGCTACCGCAGAAGAGGCGCCTGAATATGTAGCTTCCATGTTAATGGCTGTGAGTATGATGTTTTTACGCTTCCTGATACTGATCGGTATCTTCAGCCGTGAAACATTAGCCTGTATCTACCCTTATCTACTGATTATGGCACTGGTCACAGCTGGTGTAGCCTGGTATATACACTCCAGATTGCCAGCATCTGTAATGGGTAAAGTAGAAGAAGAAAGTAGCAATCCACTGGAATTTAAAGTTGCACTAATCTTCGCAGTATTATTCGTCGTATTCACAATAGCCACTCATTATACCTTGATTTATGCCGGAACGGAAGGATTGAACCTACTTTCTTTCATCTCCGGATTCAGTGACATAACCCCTTTTATCCTCAACTTACTGCAAGGTACAGGTGGAGTTGCCACCATCGTTATCACAGCTTGCAGTATGCAAGCCATCATCAGTAATATCATCGTAAATATGTGTTACGGTTGGGCTTTCGCCGGACGAAAAAGTGCTCTCCGCCCCTGGATCTTACGAGGATTTGGGATTGTAATTACCATAAATCTGTTCTTACTCCTGTTCTTCTATCTGGTATAACCAACAGCCACCACAAATAACGGAAACGGTGAAGTCATCCACTATTGACCTTTTTTAACTCCGAAGATATCGTAATTGCGATAAAAGCAGCTATTTTTGCTGTCCGCATGTGATTTAGGAGCACATGCAACGTCTAATAAGACGATAACAAGAATAGTCAAATAAATTAAAAAAAACGCATGAACTTAAAAGCTACCGTGCTGCTGTGGATACTTTTTATATCCGGGCTGGCAGCAGCACAAAACTCAGCTGTTTCTTCTTTTCAGCTGAAAGGAATTCTGCTCGACTCGTTGACGCAGGAAGGAGAACCTTATGCTACTATCCGTGTGGCACGTAAATCGGCACCCAATAAGCCGGTAAAAATGATGGTTTCTGACATGAAAGGACGGTTTCAGGAGAATGTAAAAGGAACCGGAAGTTTCATTATGACCATCACTTCAGTAGGACGCAATCCCATTGTAAAAGACTTCTCTGTCAAAGCCGGTCAAAAAATGGTGGATTTTGGTACGTTATATGTCACTGATGCCTCCAATGAACTGGGACAAGTGGAAGTCGTAGCACAAAAACCACTGGTAAAAGCTGATATCGACAAAATTGAATACAATGTAAAAGACGATCCCGACTCAGAAACCAATACTTTGCTCGAAATGCTCCGTAAGGTACCGCTCGTAACCGTAGACGGAGAAGATAACATCAAGGTAAATGGTAGTAGCTCATTCAAGGTCTACGTAAACGGAAAGCCCAACAACATGATGAGCAACAACCCGACGGAAGTACTCAAAAGTATGCCCGCCAATACCATCAAACATATTGAAGTCATTACAAACCCGGGGCCGAAGTATGATGCCGAAGGTGTGGGAGGTATCCTGAACATCGTGACCGAAGGCGGTGGATTTGAAGGCTATACCGTAACACTGAGCGGTAACGTAAGCAACCGTGGCGCAGGCGGTGGTCTGTTCGGTACGGTACAGAAAGGCAAGTTTACTGTGAGCGCCCGCTACAATTACAATTACAACGACAGTCCACGCAGTTATTCAGGAGGAACGCAACGGGCTACAGATACCAGTGCAGAGGTTGCCAACCTGGACTATGAAGGCAGCAGCAAAGGCGACGGTTCCTTCCAGTCGGGCAGTATGGAAGCCAGCTATGAAATCGATTCACTGAACCTGATTTCTGCCTCATTCGGTTTGTGGGGCGGCGGAAACAACAGTAACGGCGGAAGCAATTATGTGGGTAATTCACCACTGGACAACCACTTGCTTTATCAGTACGGTATCGGAAGTCACAGCAAATCATCCTGGTATTCTATCGATGGCGGAATCGATTACCAACGTCTTTCACCCACCATAAAAGGACGCATGTTTACCTTGTCTTATAAGGTGAATACCCGTCCGCAGACATCGGATTCCTATTCGGAATATGACATCGCCTATGGTCATGATGACTGGACCGACTACCTGCGCCGTCTGCAGGACCAACACAATGACGGAAGCCAAAATACGACCGAACACACGTTCCAGGCAGACTACACAACCCCCATCGGCAAACTGCATACCATCGAATCGGGCGTAAAGTATATCTTACGTAACAACTCTTCGGACAACGATCGTTACCTACGGACAGCAGCCGACAACTCGGACTATGTGTTCGACGAAGAATACAGCACGCACTACCGCCATCAGAACGATATCATCGCGGCTTATCTGGGTTACGGTCTGAAATGGAAGAAACTGTCCGGACGTCTGGGCTTACGCTATGAGCATACCATCGAAGACGTAAAATACCTATTGGGCCGAGGTGACGACTTCCGCAAGAATTATGACGACGTAGTACCCTCCGCTTCGCTGGGCTGGAAACTGACCGACCTGTCCAACCTACGTTTGGGCTATAACATGCGCATCTATCGTCCCGGCATCTGGTATCTGAATCCTTATCTGAACGATAGTAACCCGTCCAGCCTCAGCCAGGGTAATCCGGAACTGGACAGTGAAAAGAGCCATGCTTTTGACCTAAGTTACAGCAACTTTACGCCGAAGTTCAACATCAACGTATCTGCCCGCTATTCGTTTACGAACAACAGCATCCAGTCTGTTACCAGTCTTGTATCCGAAGATGATATTCCCGATCTCTCCGAAGACAAAAAAACAGGCAAGGACGTACTCTACACGACCTATCAGAACATCGGCAAGAGCCGTAACCTCAACCTGAGCGCCTATGTCAACTGGAACGCTACGAAAGACACCCGCGTCTACGCCAATCTGTTCGGCGGTTATACCAGCCTGAAAGGTGCCAATGGACTGGAAAACGACGGCTGGAACCTCTTCGCCTATGGTGGTGCACAGCAGACTTTCAAACACGACTGGCGTCTGAGTATGAACATCTTTGGCCAAACACCGTGGATCATGCTACAGGGTAAAGGCAGCAGCTTCTTCAGCTACAGCCTGAATCTGAACAAGTCGTTCATGAACCGACGCCTGTCGCTGTCAGCTTTTGCAAGCAACTTCTTCCAGAAATACAATAAGTTTAAGTCGTACATCGAAGGACAGGGATTCATCCAGGACAGCTGGAACAAGTACCCACAAATGCGCTTCGGACTTAGTGTCAGCTACCGCATTGGTGAACTGAAAGCCAGCGTAAAAAAAGCCGCACGTACCATTACGAACGACGACGTGAAGTCGGGTGGCGGCAGCGGCGCTACCGGTGGTGGAGGTGGCGAATGATGCCGTCGCAACACAGTGCTTTCTGAGGGTCTCATACAGTGCTTCCTCACCCTCTCATACAGTGCTTTATGAGGAGGTGAGGAAGCACTGTATGAGACCCTCAGGATATATAGTATCAGGACACAAGAAAATACGGTAACGGAAGAAACTGGAGTGCAGCTTCAAATCGCAGCTTTCGCCAGCGTCAGCACGCTGATGCGCAAGTCCTCAACACCAGCAAAAGCATCGGCACAGGCTGTCACTGTAGAACCTGTAGTCAGCACATCGTCCACCAGCAAAATATGCTTGCCTGCATAGCGTTCAGGATGGTCTACCCGAAAAATTCCTGCCACATTTTCCCACCGTTCGTAAACAGATTTACGGGTCTGCGTCGGCGAATGCACCCATCTCTTTACTGCCTGTATATCCAGTTCGATTCCCGTCACATCCGCAATACCGGAGGCCAGGCATTCGCTTTGATTATATCCCCTCGCCCGCTGTTTACGAGGATGCAAAGGAACCGGCACAATGGCATCTATCCCGTCGAAAAAACCGCTTTTAGCAATTTCCTCCGCTATAAAGCGCCCCATCGTCCGGCCAATATCTGACCTTCCTTCATATTTCAGCAGATGGAGGATATGGCGGAAATTACTTCCCTTGTGATAGAGGAAATAAGAGGTGGCACGCTCCAACGGAATCTTTCCCCAAAACAGTTTCTCCACGGGATTGTCCCGTTCCAGGTGCCAGTTTGTGCGAGGCATGTCAATATTACAACGCAGGCAAATCACCTCTTCGCCTTCGTGCAAACAATTCCCACATACAACGCATCGACGCGGGAAAAACAGGTGTGCCAACCCCTGTAACCAGAATCTCCAACTGCCCACTTTTACCTTTCCTACCATTAAAGACCTTCGGGAAGAGATTCCTGCACAACTTCCAAGAACGTATCGTGTAAGGCGCCATTGGTAGCTACGATGTGGTGTCCTTCCAAGAACGAAACAGTCCCTTTAAAATCAGTCACCCACCCTCCGGCTTCCTGGATCATCAATGCAGCAGCCGAGAAGTCCCACTTCCCAATAAAAGCCTCCAGCCAAGCGTCATATCTCCCTGCCGCCACATAACAGAGTGCCAAAGCTGCCGACCCGTTCATACGGATAGCGGCTACTTTCCCGTAAAGCCGTTGTATCAGATGTTGCGCCGTAGGGGCATATTGACGGGCATTATAGGGAAGTTCCAGCACGACATAGGCATCGTCTAAAGAAGCAACATCGGATACTTGCATCCGGTCTCCGTTCAAGTAAGCTCCCCCACCCTTCCAGGCATAGAAACATTCGTCGCGCACAGGCTCATAGACCACGCCCAACAACAGCTCGTCTCGATTCCTCAAGGCAATACTCACACAATAAGGTGCCACGTCGTGAATATAGTTCGTCGTGCCGTCCAACGGATCGACAACCCAGCAGCAAGGCTCTTCGTGATAGTCAGCCGAACCTTCCTCTGTAATAAAACCCGCTTCGGGCAACAAGGCATGCAATGCCGACACCACCCGTCGTTCAGACTCCTTGTCGACATACGACACATAGTCATGAGCATTCTTCTGCTCCACCGCTTCCCGACGAAAATTCTTCCGCTCTTCCTTCAAGAAATGTCCAGCTTCCCGGGCTATCCGACAGACTTCCCCTGTCAGCCATTCCAAATTATCCATATCCCAGTTCTTAAATTCAACCAAAAATAGCAGTTTCCTGCACATTTACCAAAGAATATATCCCAAGATTTTACTAATTGCTTACCTTTGCAGGCATATACCAACATTCCAAATACTTTGATGAGCATGACTGAGCATCCTCTTTCGCAATTCACTTATTGTCCCAAATGTGGTTCTTCCCGTTTCGGGATACATAACGGAAAATCCAAACAATGTCCCGATTGCGGCTTTGTCTATTACTTCAACCCGTCCTCGGCCACCGTGGCCTTTATCGTCAATGAACGACACGAGCTGCTCGTATGCCGACGTGCCAAGGACCCTGCCAAGGGAACACTCGACTTGCCCGGAGGCTTTGTCGACATGTATGAAACGGCCGAAGAAGGTGTAGCACGCGAAGTTCTGGAAGAAACCGGCATGACTGTTACACAAGCACAATATCTGTTCTCCCTGCCCAACCTGTATCTTTACTCAGGCTTCACAGTCCATACGCTCGACATGTTTTTCCGCTGTCAGGTAGAAGACACACTCCATTTTCAGGCTATGGACGATGCGGCAGATACCTTCTTTGTTCCTTTTGAGAAATTACAACCAGAGGAATTCGGACTTGCCTCCATCAGAGAAGGATTGAAGAAATTTCTGAAAGAATTTGTGTGATATCCTAAAAAATATCAACAGGGCAAACAAATGCCAGTCAAAAAACGTACTTTTGTAAATATACTTATTACACCATAAAGAACATGAAGCATAAATTCTCACGTATACTCTGTGCGGCACTGTATTGTGCTCCGCTAGTTGTAGCGGCACAGAACAACGAAAAAGCTGCTCCCCTGCAACAGTATTATCAGGAAGGAAAGACTTTGTTCCAAGAAAAAGCCTATTCTGCTGCCATTGCCCCATTACGGGCTTTCTTACAGAAAGCTGAAACCGAAGGCTCTCAGCCGTCACATACTGGTGAAGTACTGGAAGCCGAATACATGTTGGCCTGTTCCGCCTATGAAATGAGAGACGGACGCAGCAATGAATTCCTACAGAACTTCCTGGACAATCATCCCGATACACCTCATGCCAACCGTATCTACGCGCTGATGGCTTCCAACTATTTCTTCGCACAAGACTATGACAATGCATTGGCCTTGTTCAACGCTTCCGATCTATCCCTGCTGGCAGACAATGAACGTGATGACATGACATACCGCAGGGCTATGTGCTACCTGGAAACAGGCAAAGTGAAAGAAGCAGCTATCTGGTTCGAAACGCTGAAGAACACCAGCCCACGCTATGAGACAGACTGTACATACTATCTGTCTTACATCCGCTACACCCAGCAACGCTACGACGAGGCCCTGAACGGCTTTCTTACCTTACAGGACAATGACAAATACCAAGCGCTGGTTCCTTACTATATCGCAGAAATCTATCTGGTAAAGAAACAATACGACAAAGCGGAGATTGTGGCGCAAAACTATCTTTCCGCCTACCCTGGCAACGAGAATACGGCAGAGATGTATCGTATCATCGGATCGGCCTGCTACCACATGGGAAAATACCATGAAGCCATGCAAGCGTTCGAACAGAACGGTGCCTCCACCCGCCGCGATGCCCGGTACATGTATGGTTTGGCCAGCTATCATTGCGGTGTCTATAGTCAGGTGCCCGTATTGTTGTCCAGCGTCACGCAGGAAAAAGATGCGCTGAGCCAGAACGCCTACCTACACATGGGCTTGGCCTACCTCAAATTGGCTGAAAAGAATAAAGCCCGCATGGCATTCGAGCAAGCTGCCGCTTCGGACGCCAACAGAGCCATAAAAGAACAGGCATACTACAATTATGCCCTTTGCATCCACGAAACGTCTTATTCTGCCTTCGGCGAATCGGTCACTGTCTTCGAGAAATTCCTGAATGATTTTCCACAATCGGCCTATGCTGACAAGGTGAGCGATTATCTGGTGGAAGTATATATGGAGACACGCAGCTACGAAGCAGCCCTGAAATCCATCAACCGCATCAAGTCACCTAATTCAGCCATACAGAAAGCCAAAGTGCGCATCCTGTTCCAATTGGGTACACAAGCCTTTACCAACGCCGACTTCCAGAAAGCAATCGATTATTTTGGACAGTCCTTCCAGTATGCGGCCCTTTTCGGCCAGCAAGGCCAAAGAGAACAAGGCAAAGCAGCCTACTGGCGTGGAGAATCCTATTATCGCCTGGGGCAGATGCAACAAGCAGCCGACGACTTTAACCGCTATCTGAACTACAACCCCGACACGAGTAATGAGATGTATGCGCTGGCTCACTACAATTTAGGATACATCGCTTTCCATCGCAAGAACTACACGGGTGCCGAAAACTATTTCAATCGCTATACCCAACTGGAGAAAGGACAGAACCCGGCAGCCTTGGCCGACGCCTATAACCGCTTGGGCGATTGCTGCCTCCACGCACGCCGCTTCGATGAAGCCACTCGTTACTATACCCGTGCAGAGAATATGGGAACAGCCTCGGGCGACTATTCTTACTACCAATTGGCCTTGGTAGCCGGTCTGCAAAAGGACTACAACGGTAAGATAACACTGCTCGACAGACTGGCACAAAAATATCCCAATTCGCCCTATGCCATCAACGGTCTATATGAAAAGGGACGTTCGTATGTACAAAACAATCAAAGCACCCAAGCCATCGCAACCTTCCGCGAGCTATTATCCAAATATCCCGAAAGTCCTATAGCCCGCAAGGCTGCCGCTGAAATAGGCCTTCTCTATTATCAGAATGAAGACTACAACCGTGCTATCGAAGCCTACAAGCACGTCATCACGCAATATCCCGGCAGCGAAGAAGCCCGCCTGGCCATGCGCGACCTGAAATCTATCTACGTGGATGCCAACCGCGTGGACGAATATGCTGCCCTGGCGGCACAGATGCCAGGACAGATACGTTTCGAAGCCAGCGAACAAGATTCACTGACCTACATTGCCGCCGAGAAAGTATACATGAAAGGGGAAATCTCACCCGCCAAGACAAGCTTCGAACGCTACATCCAGAGCTATCCAGAAGGTGCCTTCCGTCTGAATGCCCACTATTACCTCTGCCTCATCGGCAAAGAACAGAAAGACGACGAAGCCGTATTGTTACATGCAGGCAAATTGCTCGAATTCCCCAACAGTCCTTATGCTGAAGAAGCATTGCCCATGCATGCAGAAATCCTCTTCAACCGCCAGCAATACGACCTGGCGTTGGCCGACTACAAACAACTACAGGCTCGCGCTACTACCACTGAGCACAGACAGTTGGGGGCTACAGGCGTACTGCGTTGTGGCGTACTCCTGAAAGACGATGTAGAAACCATCAATGCAGCCACAGCTCTACTGTCCGAGACCAAACTGGCACCTGAGCTGCAAAACGAAGCTCTGTACTATCGTGCCAAGGCTTACCTCAACCAAAAGGCACAGCAAAAGGCAACCGCAGACCTGCAGATACTGGCTAAAGACACACGTACACTCTATGGTGCCGAAGCAAAATACCTGCTTGCCCAACAATTGTATGACAATGGCGATTACACAGCAGCCGAAAAGGAAGTGCTCGATTTCATTGAACAAAGCACTCCACATGCCTACTGGCTGGCACGCAGCTTTATCCTCCTGTCCGACGTATATGTAGCCATGGACAAGAAGCTCGATGCACGCCAATACCTCCTCAGCTTGCAACAGAATTACCAGGCCGATGATGACATTGCCGGCATGATCGAAGAAAGACTGGCTAAACTGAAAGAATAACAAGATTTTCCTCATAAATAACAAACGAATATGAAAAATATGCGATATATACTCGGAGGAGCAGCCCTGATAGGACTACCTCTGACCTTGCAAGCACAGGAGCAAACGCAGGACACTACGCTGGTGCGCACTGTGGTGGTAGAGCAGGAATACAATCCAGACATCATGGATGCTTCGAAAATCAATGTTCTTCCACAGATAGAAGTACCAGTTGTGACCAAGAAAGCAGTGGAATACAACGAGACACTGATGCCTGCTACACAAATCCCCGCAACGACCATGCAACCCTATACCGGCATTGAGACTTTGGCTAAAGCCAAGGGAGGATATGCACGTCTGGGATACGGCAATTATAATAATCTCGACCTGCTGGCCAACTACCTGTTCACCCTTTCAGACAACGATCGGCTGAATCTACACCTTGATATGGACGGCATGAACGGCAAACTAGATATTATAGATATTACAAATAATGAAAATAAGAAATGGAAATCACGTTATTATCGCACCCGTGCAGGCATAGACTACCAGCATCGTTTCCGCTCACTGGACTTGAATCTAGGCGGCCATTTCGGTCTAAGTAACTTCAATTTCATGCCTGAATGGGATGCCAATAAACAGAAGTTTACCTCTGGTGACGTACACCTCGGCTTCAAGAACCGCAACAAGGATCTTCCGTTGGACTATGCCGTTGAAACCAATCTCCTCCTTTACCAGCGCCAATATGACCCTGCTGCCGAAAATACAGGAGAAAGCATGATACGCACCAAAGCCGAAGTGTCTGGAAATATCTCGGACGAACAACTTATCCATATCGCATTCAACATGGATAACGCATTCTACCAAAAAGCCAATTTCGAGAATTGCACTTCCATCGGGCTGAATCCCAGCTATCAATTCCAAAATGACGACTGGAAACTGAAACTTGGTGCACACGTTGACTTTGCAATCGGTTTCGGCAAAGAAGTCCGCGTAGCCCCTGATGTACAGATACAATATAATTTCTCGGACAGCTACCTGCTTTACGTACAAGGTACAGGAGGCAAGCGACAGAACGACTTCCGACAACTGGAAAGCTACAATCCTTACGGACTATTACAAAACCAGCTTGATGCCACCTACGAGCAGCTGAACACAGCCATCGGCTTCAAAGCCAGTCCCATTAATGATTTGTGGTTCCATCTGTATGCTGGCTATCAAGACTTAAAAGGTGACCTTTTCCTTGATTCTATTTCGCCAACAAACTTACTCCTCAAACAAGCTAATACACGCAACGTCTATGCAGGCGGTGAGATTACCTACAGCTACAAGCAATTGTTTGGGTTCAACGCATCGGCTGTCTACCGTAACTGGAATACACCTAGCAATGAAAACGCCACTTATACCGAAAGTATCATTCTTGGTTTCAAACCTGCTTTGGAAGCCAATGTAAGAATCGATGTATCTCCACTTTCGGCACTCCGTTTATCGTTAGGCTATCAGCATATCGAACGTAGCAAAGTAGAAGGTGAACGCGCAGATGCTGTCAGCAATCTCTACTTATCCGCCAACTACGAAGTTTTTGAAAACATAGTTATTTACGCCCGACTCAACAATTTGTTGAACAAGGACTACCAATATTATGAAGGATGTCCAGCCCAAGGTATTAACTTCTTGGGAGGCGTAAGTTTCCGTTTTTAGTTTTTTTCTTTATATTATTAAGGTGGGAAATTTGTTTTTTCCTACTTTTGCGGACAAAATCAGCGGGATATGTCCGCTACAAAGTAAGATTTTATGCAGAAGAATTTAGTCATTGTTGAGTCACCAGCCAAGGCCAAGACCATCGGAAAATTCCTGGGAAAGGACTTTGAAGTCTTGTCCAGCTACGGGCATATCCGTGACTTACGGAAGAAAGATTTCAGTATAGACGTAAACAACCATTTCGAACCGCAATACGAAATACCAGCGGACAAAAAGAAACTTGTAGCGCAACTAAAAGAAGAAGCGTCCAATGCCGAAACGGTATGGTTGGCTTCCGATGAGGACCGTGAAGGAGAGGCCATCGCCTGGCATTTGTATGAAGTGCTAAACCTGAAACCAGAAAACACACGGCGCATTGTCTTCCACGAAATCACCAAAAACGCAATCTTGCGTGCCATTGAGAATCCACGACAGATAGACTTGAATCTGGTGGACGCCCAACAAGCACGACGCATATTGGACCGTATCGTAGGTTTTGAACTTTCGCCTGTTTTGTGGCGTAAAGTAAAACCTGCTCTTTCAGCCGGACGCGTACAGTCGGTAGCCGTACGCCTCATCGCTGAACGCGAACGTGAAATTCAGGCTTTCCATAGCGAAGCAGCCTACCGCGTTACAGCAATCTTCCCCGTGCCCGATGCTAACGGTAAGTTGGTAGACATGAAAGCAGAATTGGAACACCGCTTCAAAACCAAAGAAGAGGCACGTCATTTCCTTGAAAATTGCAAAGATGCTACTTTCACTATTCAAGACATTGCTACACGTCCACTGAAAAAGAGTCCCGCTGCTCCCTTCACTACTTCGACCCTTCAACAGGAAGCAGCTCGCAAACTGGGTTTCTCCGTGGCACAGACTATGATGGTAGCGCAGAGCCTTTACGAATCAGGACACATTACCTACATGCGTACCGACTCGGTAAACCTTTCTGAGCTAGCTATCAACGCCGCTCGCGAAACCATCATTGCCAAGATGGGTGAACGATACCTGCACTCACGGCACTTCACGACCAAAACCAAAGGTGCACAGGAAGCCCACGAAGCCATCCGCCCCACCTACATGGAGAATGTCAAAATAGAGGCTACCGCTCAGGAGCGCCGTCTTTACGACCTAATATGGAAACGTACACTGGCTTCACAAATGTCTGACGCCGAATTGGAAAAGACTACCGTCACTATCGGCCTCAGCAATACCAATGAAGAATTTACCGCAGTAGGAGAAGTTGTCAAATTCGATGGTTTTCTACGCGTATACCGCGAATCACATGATGATGAAGCTGAAGGCGACGATGTAGCAGGGCTGCTTCCTCCGCTCACGCAAGGGCAGACACTGGACTATAGCAGTGTGACCGCTACCGAACGTTTTACCCTCCAACCTCCACGCTACACCGAAGCTAGTCTGGTACGCAAACTAGAGGAACTGGGCATCGGACGCCCGTCCACCTACGCTCCAACAATTTCTACTATCCAGCAACGAGAATACGTAGTGAAAGGCGAAAAGCCAGGTAAAGAACGTAAATACGAAGTACTGAACCTGGAAAAAGGAAAGAACATAACCGAAGATACTCGCACAGAGCTGACTGGTGCCGAGAAATCCAAATTGCTCCCCACCGATATCGGTATGGTAGTAAATGATTTCCTCACTGAGTATTTCCCCGATATTCTTGACTATAACTTCACGGCCACAGTCGAAAAGCAGTTCGACGAAATTGCTGAAGGTGAAACAAAATGGACTACCGTACTCGACCGCTTTTATCGTAAATTCCACCCTTCAGTAGAGAAAACACTTGCTACCAAAAACGAGCATAAAGCAGGCGAACGTTTGTTGGGTACGGATCCTGCAAGCGGTAAACCTGTATCGGTAAAAATAGGTCGTTTCGGACCCGTAGTACAAATAGGTAGTGCTGATGATGGCGAGAAGCCACGTTTCTCCCGCCTAGAGAAAGGAATGTCCATCGAGACCATCACACTGGACGAAGCATTAAAGCTATTCCGTTTACCTCGCACACTTGGCGAATACGAAGGAGCTGAAATCAAAGTAAGTAGTGGCCGCTACGGTCCCTACGCCCAGTGGAAGAGCATGTTCGCTTCCCTACCCCAAGGTATCGACCCACTGACCGTCACACTGAATGAAGCTGTAGCTCTCATCAAAGAGAAACAAGAAGCTGAAGCCAAACGCCACATCAAGAAATTTGACGAGGATCCTGAGCTTGAAATTATGAATGGTCGCTATGGCCCTTACATTTCATATAAGGGAAGCAACTATAAAATTCCTGAAGGCATTACGCCCGAAGATCTTAACCTACAAGCTTGTATGGATCTAATTAAAATCCAAAGTGACCCCAATAAACCTAAAACACGTCGTGGCAAAACAACACACAAAAAAACGACGTGAGAAATCATATTAAAAGGATTAAAAAAGAGCCATATCTTTACTCTAAGTGAGTTCGATATGGCTCTTTCTATTTCTAAGAAATTTTCACTGGACTAATAATTCACTTTCCAATCTCCTCCAATAATTCATCTACAGCAACTTTTAACTGCGTATCCTCACCTTTGACGATGGTCTCAGGATTATTGAGTATCAAGATATCAGGCTCCAATTGGGAATTCTCCAAGTAAGAGCCATCGGGCAAACGATAACCAACTACAGGAATACCGAATATCAGCGAACGGTCCTGCAAAGTTTCCCACGACACGCTGGTCATGGTGCCGGGTACGGGCGCACCCACCAGCTTGCCCAGCTTGCGGTGGCTGTATACCCAAGGTGTACCGTGGGCATTAGAGTAGTTGGCCTCGCATTGCAGCATAACGCTGGGTTTGTTCCAGCGACGACTAGGCATATCGCAGGCTTCGCGTCCGCGCACTACCTGTGTGAAGTATTTCTCTCCGCTGAACAACACCTCTATATCTTCGTGCAGGCGTCCGCCGCCGTTGAAGCGGGTATCGATGACGATACCGTCGCACTTATTATACTTGCCCAAGATGTCCGAATAGATGGTGCGGAAGCTGCCGTCGTCCATTGACTGGATGTGTACGTAGCCCAGGCGTCCGCCCGACCAGCGCTCTACGTCGGCTGCACGCTGCTTCACCCAACGCTGGTAGAGCAAGCCGTTCAGTGCACCACTGCTGATGGGTTTCACCACTTCGTCCCAGCGTTCGCCCGAAGCAGGGCTGTAAAAGGAGACGAGCGTCTTGCGGCCTACCTTGCCGTTGAGCAGCTGGCTGATGTCGGTCTTGGCATCCAGCGTCTGCCCGTCGATCTTCTCGATGCGGTCGCCGGCCTTTACCTTAGACTTGGCCGTATCAAAGGGCCCTTTCTCCACCACTTCGTCTATCAGCAGCCCCTGTCCACGGTCGGTCCAGCTGTAGAGCAGACCCAGACTGGCGGTGGCGTCGGTAGCCAGCGAGGGATAGTAGCGTCCGCCCGTGTGCGACACATTCAATTCACCCAGCCATTCGCTCAGCAGTTCGGCGAAGTCGTAGTTGTTGTTGATGTGGGGCAGGAACTTACGGTAGGCGGCCGACATCTTGTCCCAGTCCACGCCGTGCATGTTCAGGTTGTAGAAACGCTTCTTTTCCTGTTTATAGACATGGTCAAACATATAGGCACGCTCTTCGGCCAGGTCCATCTTCATTTCAGCACGGTAGGTGATGGATTCCAGCTTGTCGCTCTTGGTATTCATCTTTTGCATACTGCGTCCACTTAGGATGAAGAGGTTGTCGCCTTTCTTGTCCAGCGTGAGCGAGGCCCATCCGGCGTCCATCTTCTTCAGCAGCTTGGTGTCATGCTTGCGCAGGTCCATCTTCCAAAGGTCAAAGCCTCCTTCGAAAGCCGACATATAGTAGAGGCTTTCGCCGTCGGCCGAGAGAATCGCGTCGCCCAGGCGTGAGGAGTTGGGCGTGAGGCGCACGATGCGGTCCTCGATGCCGTCCAGTTCTACCTCAATGAGCTTCACTTCGTCCTTCTTATCGCCGTCTTTCTTATCTTTATCATCATCCTTGTCTTTCTTGTCCTTGTCGGCTTCGGCCTTTTCCTGCTTTTGAAGTTCATAGTCCTCCTTGCTCAGGCGGAACTTGTCGTAAGCGTCCTGGTTGAGGAACACCAGCATGGCGTCTTCCAGCGAGCCCCACGAAGCATGGCTGCGCATGCCGTAGCGTTCGGTGTTGAAAAGGAGTGCATTGCCGTCCATCACCCAACGGGGCGAGGAGCTGAAGTAACCGCTGCCCGTCAGGTTGAAGATCTGTCCATTGCCGTCGGCGCTCACCAAGCCAATGTCGGTATAGGGGTCGTGGCCATTGCCGATGAACTCGAGGGCGAACCACTTGCCATCCGGCGACCAGCAGTAGGTGAAGCCGCCTGCGGTACTGTACCAGGTGGAGCCGTCGGTAATCTGGCGTACCTTCTTCGTCTCAAGATTGAGGACCATCAGGCGGTTGCGGTCTTCAATGAAGGCCAGCTCCTTGCCGTCGGGCGAGAAGGTTGGCATAGTGCGCTCTACAGTCGTAGAGGGCAGCAGCACCTCCTCGTCTATCAGTGTGGCGTTGGCAAAGTTAGGGTCTTCCTTGCGGGCTATCTTGGCCAGGTAGAGCTGCCAGTTGCCGCCGCGCTCGCTGGCATAGGCAAGATTGCGGCCGTCGGGAGCGAAGCAGACGTCGGCTTCGGCCGCTGCGGTATGGGTAATCTGCTTGGTGGTAGCATAGTCGGCCGAAGTAACGAATACATCGCCGCGGACGATAAAGGCCACTTGCTCGCCGTCAGCTGAGGGTGTAGCCGAGGTAGCTCCGCTCGAGAAAGTAAGGCGATCCACATTATCAGCGTCATCCTCCGTCAGGCTAATTTTTACTTTCTGTGGCTTTCCGCCTACGGTCTGCGTATAAATTTCACCGTCATAGGTATAGCAAAGGGTACCCTTACCTTGTGAGAGGAAGCGCACTGGGTGTGTTTTAAAGGTAGTAACAGGCAGTACGGCCTGTGGATTGTTCAGTCCCATGCGCCACACGTTGAACGAACCTCCGTCGCGTTCACTCAGGAAATAAATTTCCGTGCCGTTGTCCGACAAGATTGGGTTACGGTCCTCACCAGCACGGTTGGTCAGGTTAGTGTGGCGGCCCGTGGTGGCGTCATAGCGCCAGATGTCGCGCGTGACGGACGACGTGTGGTGCTTGCGCCATTCGTCTTCGAAACCCTTGCGATCCTGGTAGAGGAAGGAACCCTGGCCGTCGTTCAGGAAACAAATCATTTCAGCAGGTGTGGCCAGTATCTGCTCCGTCCGTCCGCCTGCAACAGGCACGGCATAAAGCTCCGTCATGGCCGAGGTAGGGAAAAGAGCGCTCGAAGCGGGATCTTGCAAGGCAGCGTTGAAATAGACCTTCTGACCATCAGACGAGAAGGCCGTGGGCACTTCGGAGGCCGAGTTATAGGTGAGGCGTCGCGCGCTTCCGCCATCGGCGGACATCACATAGACGTCCATATTGCCTTCACGGTCGCTGGCGAAGGCTATCTGACGGCCGTCGGGTGACCACACGGGCGACGATTCGTAAGAGACCTGCGAGGTGAGCCTTACGGCTTCGCCTCCCTGTGCATTCACTTTGTAGAGGTCGCCCTTATAGCAAAAGGCGATCTGAGTACCGTCGGGCGAGATGCGTACGTCACGCATCCAAAGCGGAGTTCCGGCCAAAGCCGAAGCTGCAACAGTGAGGCCCAACAGCATAGAGCATGTCAGTCTTTTCATAAAAAATGTATTGATAAGATATATTTTCTAACACAAAGATAGGACAAAATCAACAAATCCTCTGAAAAAAACAGCCGAATATTTGGAAGCTATCACCGAAACCCCTATCTTTGCACCGCTTTTTAACAGAAAGCACCTAAAGTTTGGACTATGGTGTAATGGTAGCACAACAGGTTTTGGTTCTGTTTGTCCAGGTTCGAATCCTGGTAGTCCAACAATCAACCGACAAAAGCCTCAAGAGGAGATCTCTTGAGGCTTTTTCTTTTCCAGCATGCTCGCAAGCGCTGCATCAGAATGTATGAAACCGACACGACTACTTTCAATCTATCAATTTATAACTATGCAAATAGACAATATTATAAGGCAATATGTATGCGATATTCCGATATTGTTACGCATAAAGTTTTTTATTGCATAAAACAACTGACTTTATGGAAAAAGAAGTACCTTTGCGCCGCTTTTAAAACAAGTATAAACTTACATATTGATAGTTGTATATGAAAATAATCTGGTCTATCCGATCCTTTAACTTCACGAATGTGCCATAGAAAGCGCCCTGACATAGGAGAATAGCTTTTTATGTATCATTTCAAATTATTATTTTCATGTTTACATTCATTACGATAATGGCCTTCGGAGTCATTATAGGCTACCGTTTGCGCCATACGCACAAGATTCATAAAGTAACCTCACTCATCCAGGCAGTAGTTTGCCTACTGCTTTTTATTTTGGGATTGTCCATAGGGACCAACAAGCTGATTATCGGCAATCTCAGCTATTTCTGTCGTCAGGCAGCCGTCATCTCCGCCTTGAGCCTGCTAGGAAGTTCGATAGCCGCCCTGCTCGTATCCCATTTATTTTTCAAGAAAGGAGTAGGCAATGAAAAGTAGTCTGGCTATCCTCTTGTTTTTCCTGTTGGGATGTGTAGGCGGCCTTTATTATACGGCCGATTTCGATTTGCACCTGCTTTCGGTGGACGTGCTATACGTGCTGATGCTCCTGCTGGGCATCAACCTGGGTTGCAACCAGGACCTGAAAGGGTTTGTCCGTCAGTTCAGCTTCAAGATGCTGCTGGTTCCCCTTGCTACAGTGGCGGGCACGTTTCTGTTCTCAGCCGTGGCGGGGTTCATCCTCAGCCAATGGAGTGTGTTCGATTGCATGGCCGTGGGCAGCGGATTTGCCTATTATTCCATCTCTTCCGTACTGATTACCCAGCTGAAGGCACCCAGCATTGGCATGCAGCTGGCCACAGAGCTGGGTACCATTGCCTTGCTAGCCAATATTTTCCGCGAAATGACGGCCTTGGTGGGAGCACCCTTCATCAGGAAATACTTCGGTCGTCTAGCTCCTATTTCGGCAGCCGGAATCGGTTCGGCCGATATCCTGCTGGCGTCCATCAGTCGCTATTCAGGCAAGGATGCCATTCCACTGGCCATCTTGCATGGGATACTGATTAACATCAGCATACCTTTCTTCGTGTCGCTGTTCTGTAGTCTGTAGGAGGTGTACGTTTTTTATTCCTGTTTCGGATTCAAGCGGATTCGGTTGCAAAATGACAGGAAAATACGCTTTCCGCTAACACGTTCCTTTTTTTAACCAGGCAAACGGGAGGGAAAAACAGCCCTCCTGCTTCCCTTTCCGGCATGAGAATGCATGTTTAAGCGGGGCAAAGTACAGGTTTTCCCACATCAGATTGCATGTTTTCCCTCGGAAAAGTGTATGTTTTCCCTCGGAAAAAGCAATGTTTAGCGAGGGAAAAGGCTATGTTTTCCCCGTTTTCAGTCTTCGAAGCCTTCGTTTCAGGGCTTCCGCCTCCTGGTAGAGCGGCTTTTCGCTCCGTTTTTCTGCCAGAATTTTTGTAAGGATTTCGATATACCGTTAGGAATGAGCAGGTAAGGTCTTTCTCGTTTCGTTCTTTCGCATCGGCCCTGCCATCGGGCCGAACGGAGCGATTCTCAGGCGGTCGGCGTGTCAAAGTGTCAATCTGTCACAAACCTAGCCTGAATTTTCCGATACAGTTCTCTGTAAGGTCAAACCTACCTGCCCGGCATTCTTTCGGTTCGGGTGTTTCATTGTTGGAAGTATGGTTACATCCTATAAACATAAGTGATATTAAGATTAAATGTTTCATAATTGGCTGTTATTATCCGAAAATCCATTTTGAATACTTGGGAGAGAACTTGTAGCAAAGCGCAACAAATGCCCAGCAGATGGCAAAAGCTATGACTGCCGTGACCGGAATGCGGAGCGATACAGGTATGGCCATCGCATCGGCCAGGGCATATCCCAGCCCCACAACGAAATAGTGGGCCATATAGATTCCCAAACCACATTTTGTAATGTTGGCGAGGAGGGAAATGAGCTTGTCTGACTTTATCTTAATCTTGCGGACAACGAGAAACAGGGCAGCGGTCATGAGTGCCACATTGGGGGAACAATACAAGAAGAACAACTCCATTTCCTGCTCCGAACAGTCGGGGTTGGCAGTTATGGTCTTGAATCCTGTGTATGTGACAATATAGCCCGCCACAAACATAGGCAGAGTGACGGCAAGTGTTTTCGTCCAGTTCCACTCCCTGACGTCATTGGCCAGATAATGTCCGAGAAGAAGATAACCGTTGAATCCGGCAAAATAATAAAGTGTGCCGAAGGAATTCCAAGCGCTGATACCCAGCAAGTTGGGCGAGAAGAACGAATAAGCGTACGGCAGGAAAAGAGTCAGACACCACAATCCCAGGAATATCCTTTTCTGCTTTACCGTAGCCCGTTCCACCCACAGAGAAAAAAATGGCATATACAAGTAAAGGCCTAGCAGCATATACAGATACCACATCGGTACGGTATAGACATTGAACTGGAAAGGAATCAGAGCAATATTCCTGGCTGCGTCGGCGAATGATTGCGAAGCATCGGCTGGCGCGTATGCAAAAACATCCGATATCAGCGTTTGCGGTAAGCCAAGAACCCCTGTAATCCAAGGAAACAGGTTGTATAAAACCGACCACAGCAGAAAAGGGAAGGCTATTCGGAGGAGCCGTTTCTTATAGAAATCTTCGAAAGACATCTTTACGGGCAACAACAATATGCCTGTAATCATGACGAACAAGGGTACGCACGGACGGAGGAATGAACCGTAGATACTTCCCCAACGGTTGAATTCCGGGTTTGAGCGCGCTTCCGGCGAAACATTGAAGGGATCTGAACAATGGATGCAGATGACCATAAAAATGGCAAACAGTCTTAGCACATCAAGCCAGACGATTCTTGATGTCTGATTGGTTGATAAATTTTGCGGCATGAGTATTATGTATAAGTTCAGCCGCAAAACTACAATTTTGTATCATAGGTTACAAAACAGAACGACTTGTGCGGAGTAATTCTTTAACTATTTAATGTCCTTTCTTAGTTTCCACAGCGTAACGGGTGATATTCCCAGATAGGAAGCGATATAACTCAGATTGACTCGTTGGAATATTCCTGCATCTTTCTGATATAAATCTTTATAACGCTCTTCTGCCGACATGTACAAACGGTAGATGAGTCTCCTTTCCATTTCGACAAAAGCTTTCTGATGCAACAGGCGCAACCAGTTTGATATCTCGATATGCCGGAAACAGAGCTCTTTCAATTCGGGTATGGGAATATAGTAGAGCAACGAATCTTCGAGTACCTGTACCCGCTCGTTTTCATATCCTTCCGTTGTACCGTAAAAACTGTTGGTAGAATATATCAGTTCTCCTTCCTGGCTGAACCAGGAAGTCATCTCCTTTCCGTTGATGAGGTTGAAAGAACGGGCAATACCTCTTTCAATCATGTACACATTGTTGTCTTTGACAAGAGGCTTGATCAAGATTGTTTTCCTGGGTACTCTAATCGGACGAAGGTGGCCCACGAATATATCAAGAGTATCTGTACAAATAAAATGATCTCTCATGAACGAAATGGAGTTAATGATGCAGTTTCTATATTGCTCAAAAGATGTAAGAAGGAGGGAGGCGGTAACTTGGCTCCCCCTCATCGCTTGGTCATGGCAATCATGAACGTGATGGCCGCCATCGATATCAGGATACCGACGACGATATTCGCCGTGAGCGCCTCGCCGAAAACAAGCGTTCCCACCAGGATAGCCGTGACAGGCTCAAACACGCCGAGCACCGACGCCTTCGTCGCCCCGATGTTTCGGGTGGCCACAGCCAGCGTGGCGGTGGACACGATGGTGGGCAGCACCGCCAGCCCCACCAGGTTCAGCCAGGCCAGGTGCCCCGTCAGTCCGGTCATTATCCCCGCGCCGGACAGCGCAATCTTCCCCCAAAAGACAAGCGTGCCGACCGAGAGCGCATAAAACGTGAGGAGACTGTTCGAAATATTCCCGATGACCTTGCTGCGGTTGATGATGACAATGAACAGCGCATAGACCAAAGCCGAAGCGAAAGAAAGCAGAAGCCCCACCGGATGGACCGCCTGCGACGAATCGCCCTGCGTCATGATGACCACTCCCGCGAACGTCAAGGCAATGGAAAGCCATACCGGCCACGAAGGAACTACCCGCAAGAAGACCATGATGATGGCCACAAGCACAGGATAGAGGAACACGATGGTCGTAGCCAGCCCCGAAGCGATGTACCTGTATGCCTCGAACAAGGTAAGGCTGCTGGTCGTATAAAGCAAACCCAGCACGAGCAACACGCACGCCTGCTTCCACGTGACCCGGAAACTGTGCCTGCGCAACAGCAGGAACGCCCCCAGCAACAGCACGGCAATAGCATAACGGAAGAACAGGATAGACTCAATCGAAGCCCCGTCCTTCATCAACGGAACAGCAAACAAGGAGTTCAATCCATACGTGATGCCGGTGATGACACCGGCCGGATAACCGATAATGGCGTTTTTACTGAGGGTCTTTATCATTTCTGTATATTGGCTAAAAATTTCAGGCCGCAAAATTACAGAAAAAAACGAATAAAGGAGGAAGTGCCCTCATTCATTTTGGCACGTCCTCCTTTGTCTTTCATCGGACCTACACTGTCAGCGCGGCTGATACGTGCAAGTCATGCTGTCCGTCAAGATCTGGCGTTTGCCCGCGGATGCCTCTATCCGTATTTCGTTGAGGCCTGGTTGCAGAGTGACGCCTTCCCAGCGTACAGTGGCATATGCGTCGGCCGCAACTTTCCCATAGCTTTTCCCATTGACAAACAATTCCGCCTGAGAACAAGTGGTGAAGGCCATGAACGTTTGCTGCGGACGCGTGCGAAGGACGCAACGCTTCTCGGCCAGATGGAGCATGGGCTCATCGGGACGCCAGTTGGCTTTGTAGAAATAGAAGGCGTCTTTGCGCGTGCGGCGGTCGAAAGTGACCAGACCTTTGTCATTGATGCCGGGGCGGTCGCCTTCATGACGATGGGAGGCTCCGAAGTCAAACATGTTCCATACGAAACTACCCCACAGATAAGGCCGGGAAGAAATGGTTTTCCAGTTTTCTATGTGATAATAAGTCTGCCAGTTCTCCGGATGCCAGGTACCAGTAGGTTGAGGTTTGGCCAAAGTATCTTGCTGATGGTAGACACTGGCACCGGCACCGTATTCACTGATAGCAATACGAAGCTGCGGATGGTCGCCGTGGGTCTCGTCAAGCCAGCGGCCCAAGTCGGCAGGGGTGCCCCCGTACCAACCGTCATAACGGTTCCACGCTATGGCGTCGGTAACAAAGTTGAGGCTGCCTTGGGACTGATTGCTGGCGGAGACGGTAAGACGGGTAGGGTCTTCGCGATGAGCCAGGTCGTTAAGTTCACGAACATATTCTACAGGATTGTCTCCAGTCTCTTTCAGTTCATTGAAAAGCCCCCATACGCAAATGGACGGATGGTTGCCATGCTGGCGAATGAGTTCTTTCAGTTGTTCTTTACCGTTAGCACGGAAGTCGGGCAGGTCTACAAAGCCTTTGTCGGCATACCCGCCGGGGCCCACGAATGGAATTTCCGCCCACACAATAATGCCGTAACGGTCCATGAGATCGTAAAAATACGTAGCCTGCGGATAATGGGCAAGGCGTACGGCGTTGACACCCATCTCAAACATGAGGGCGGCGTCTTCATCATGATGGCAAGTGCGCAGAGCGTTGCCTATCTCCGGACGGTCCTGATGGCGACATACACCGTAAAGGGGCATGTGTCGTCCATTGAGGAAGAAGCCTCGGTCAGGGTCGATGTGAAAGAAACGCAACCCCAAGGGCTGAATGACGCAGTCTGTAATGCTACCTCCCCGTGTGAGGGTTACTTCAGTCTGATAGAGGAAGGGATCGCGCCGGCCATCCCACAGGTGTGGATTGGCAAGATCAAAGCGCAAAGTATCGCAAACGGTACTGTTTGCGGGCAGGGTCAGTTCTTTCCGAAGCTCACGGACCGTTTTGCCGCCATCGTTCAGGCTAAATTTCAGTTCCACCTTCTGCGGTTGAGGCGTGCCATTGGAAAGATCTACCAAAGCGCGGACAGCGGCATACTCATGCGATACGCTGTCTTGCATCAAGCGTACGCCGGGCGAACCGTAGTTGAGGGGAGAAATACAGACTTCATCGGTGACGATGAGATGAACGTCACGGTAGAGACCGCCATACATATTGAAGTCCCCCACGAGGGGCATCACGTCAAGGCGTTCGGCATTATTGACACGCACGAGTACGGAGTTGTCTTCCCCATAAATTACCCGGTCGGTAATCTCGAACACAAAAGCACCATAACCACCTATATGCTGACCCACGTGACGATGGTTGATAAAAACATCGGCCACGTTGCCCGCCCCCTCAAAGCGAAGGAAAAGGCGTTTACCCTCCCATTCGGGACGAATGAAAACACGGCGTTCGTAGTTACCGATGCCGCGTTTGTAATCTAATTTGCCGGAAAGGGCGTCCTGGGCGTTCCAGGTATGCGGCAAATCAACACGGATGGTCTTGCCTTCTACCTGATGCGAAAAACGGAAATCCCACTGATTGTCCAGCAAGATGTCCTGACGCTGAGCTGAGGCTGTGGCGGATAGCAGGAGCCAGGCAGCCAAGAGAAAATGAAAAATGCGCATGAGAGCAGGGATTAAATATTACTAATGAATATCCGCATGAAGCCAAGTCTTCTTCTGGACTTTCCATCGTCTATCCTGCGACTTAGCCATGTCAAGGTACGGAGTCGGCAAAGTATTGCATAGGAGGACTGTAGGAATAGGTGCCACTGATTGTAGGAATAGGTGCCACCTTTTCTAGGAATCAGTGCCACTGATTGTAGAACTCGTCAGTACTTAGTCATCATCTTTTCGCGGGAATGACATTGGCTTCTTGCGGACATTTATTTATTACTATTATCAAGGAATATTTTCAGTTTTGACTTGCCGGATGAAACGAGACAGACGCCTGACATCATCGGCATATTGCGGCAAATCCGCCCGGTTGCGGTCTTCCTGCGGATCAATATGGTGGTCGAAGAGCATGTGGGCCGCCCGCAAACTGTCTTTCATCCATACCGCATAGCTGAAACGGTTGTCCACAGCGTTATCACCCCCTTCCCACTGGATGTAGACGCAAGACTTGGTAGGCGCTTGCAGGTCTTGAAATACTTGGGCAAAGCTCTTGCCGTCCAGTTGTCCGTCGGGCATAGGTAGGCCGCACAGTTCACACAAAGTGGGGTAAAGGTCGACAAATTCCACCATGGAGCGACAGTCGCCTTTCTGCATACCCGGTACACGGACAATGAGGGGCACATGCGTGGAGCGGTCCATCAGGTTATGTTTCCCAATAAAGTTGTGTTCACCCAGGTTCCACCCATGGTCGCCCAGCAGTACGACAATGGTATTGTTTGCCAATCCCAATGAGTCGAGGGCATCGAGAACCTTGCCTATTTGGGCATCCACATAGCTCAAGCAAGCGTAGTAACCTCGCTTTACCTGCTGCTGGAAAGTTGTGTCAGTCGGGTCTCCCACACAAGCATAAGCATTGATTTCACCAGAGTTTTTCACTTGGTGTGGCAGCCCTTCAGGACGGAAGCAATCCGGAGCAGGCGATATAGATCCAGGTGGATAAAGGTCCCAATATTTTTTGGGAGCATTAAACGGCAAATGGGGTTTCCAAAAACCGCAAGCCAAGAAGAAAGGTTTTCCGCAGTCTTTCAACCGAGTCAGGTCGCGGATAGCGCGCAGAGCCAGCTTGCCATCATCGTAAGCGGTATCCGGCACTTCAGCCTGTTCGCAGAAAGGTCCCCGCATAGTACGCGGATTGATGTGACGACCCGATTCGGAGTTCATCCACAACTCCCAACGGTTATATTCCGCCCAATAGACGTCATATCCATCCGGATGAGTGCGGAAAGGTGGCTCACTCCACGAATCGGCATGGTCTTCGATGTGATGGAACACTTTGCCATCGGACACAGTATGGTAGCCGTGGCGGGTAAACCATCCGGAAATCGGTATGGCTTCGGGGCAGTCCTTACTGGCACGGGCAGAGAAGTGAATGAAACGATCCGGATAACGGGGATAGACACCAGTGAGCAAGCTGGCGCGCGAGGCGCCACTCACGGGGATGTTGCAATAGGCGTTGCGAAAGACGACTCCCTCGGCTGCCAAACGGTCTATATGGGGAGTTTTGACTTCTTCCACTCCGTAACAGCCCAGTTCGGGGCGCATGTCATCCGCCATCAGGAAGAGAACATTCATACGTTGTTCCTGGGCGTCCGCCCCTGCCGAAGCAAAAAGCATCGGCAGGGCGGAGCAAAGCAGAGTATATGGTCTCAATACGCTCATGGCCATTCAGAAATTGATGTAATAAAATTAAGAAAAAACATCAATTCTCGTTCTCCCAGCCAGGATTTTGGCCCAGTTGTGGGTTGAGCGCCTGCTGATTCAGCGGGATGGGACGCAAGTAATATTTGTCCAGCCATCCTAACGGTTCGTTGAAGAACCAAGCGTAACCGTCGGCATTGACTTTCACAGCATTGTTGTAGTAAGACGGATCAGCCACGTAGACACCGAGAGGTTGCTTGTTGAGGTACTCACCTTTCTTCCAGCGCCGCAGGTCATCGAAGCGGAAACCTTCGCCCATCAACTCAACACGACGTTCGCGGCGGATTTCCCACAAGACAGGATCCACGTCTGGATCTCTTGCCGGGTCGAAATCGGCGCCAATGACGTCCACGTTCATCGGCTGCACACCGGCACGCTGACGCAGCTTATTAATGGTCAAGTCAGCTATGCTGTTGTCAAACTCACCCAGTTCCCACTTGGCTTCAGCATAGTTCAGCAGGATTTCGCCTAGGCGGAACAAGGGTGCGTCTGTGGTATTTACACCAGTAGCGTTGGTGCAATCCGTGTGGATGTTGTAGTACTTCCACATCCAGAAGCCCATTTCAGAAGCATTCCATGCCGTACTCCAGTTATAGGAAGTGAAGTGAGGCTGCTCTTTCACATAGAATCCCTTGAAGTTGAGTGTGGGCAGGCGATGGTAAGTTTCGCCAGAGATTTGGGCCATAAGGTTTATGAACTGCTCATCTTGAGCATTTCCGGTCAACTCATAACCGGTAGACGTAGCCGCCGCGCCCGTAAGGTTTACCCGATAAGGCGGGCATACGGTAAAGTAAAGACGATAATCTCTGTCCGTGAACTGGGCATAGACATCCTTGTCACCTCCATATTGACTATTAACATTGCCAATGGGTAAACCATTGCTGCACAAATAGCTATCCACAGCATCTTTGGTCATCTCTATCTTCGATTCACCAGTACGCACCATACGGGTAAGGCCATGGCACAATTGAGCAGTCTCGTATTTCTTGTAAAGAATAATACCTTCCACTCCTGATAGATCTTCCGAATTGAACAACTCATCGTAAGGCGTATGCAGGGTAGTATAATTGGCCATCACCTTTTCTGAAGCCTCTACGCTAGCGCGAAGGAAAGTTTCCGCATCTTGTAGCCCGTGATATTTCCGCCAAGTGCCTTCAAAGAGGCCGTAACGGGAAATCAATGCGTTCACCACATCGGCGTTGATGGTATTTTCCCCATCGCCTTCGGCTTTGATATGTTGTGCGGCATACTGGAGGTTTTCCAGAATGTTCTTTGCCACTAGGTCGCGCGAATCACGGGGAGCGTACAGCTCGGGACTCTCATCTGTCAGCACATGTTCTATCCAAGGGATATCACCAAAATCGGACATTATCATGAAATATTTGTAGGCACGGAAGAAGTAGCCCACGCTGCGCCAGTGCTCTTTCTCCGTCTCCGTCAAAGACGAGCCATCAATATTGTCCAACATCAGGTTAGCCCTCCGGATATATTTGTAATCCCAGTGTACCGTATCCGTCGCTTCTACTCGTGCGGTCTGGTAGGCATACTGACTTTCGAAGCCGCTGACGGCGCGTATCATATTATCAGCATTATATTCATCCTCGAAATAGTTCATATTTTGATCATTGCCATATCCATAGAAGATATTATACAGCCCCCAAGCGTAGGTTTTGAAATTGTCGTAAGTACTGAAGGCGGTGGCTTCCGTCTGTCTGTCTTTGGGATCTACGTCCAGGAAGCCGTCGTTGAGGCAGGATGCCATGCACAGGCAGATACCTATGCTCATAATATATTTTTTCATATTCTGTCTGTCGTTTTTTAGGGTTTATAAAGTCAGGTTGATACCAAACGAGAACTGGCGCAGGTACGGATAGTTGAAACCGCGATACTCCGCCGAACGTTCGGGGTCGAGCCCCTTCGGCAGGTGATCGAAGGTGAAGAGGTTTTCACCGCTGAAGAACACTTGCAAGCTTTGCACGCCCCAAGGGTTGAGCCATTGTTTAGGGAACGTGTATGACAGGCTGATATTCCGTATCGTCAGGTAAGCTCCGTTTTGCAGGAAGTGCGTCTGCGTCATGCGGTTGGCAGCCGAGTTACCTGCTGCCTGCGTATAGAGACGCGGGAAATACGTATCCGTACGTTCAGGGGTCCAGTAGTCGAGCTGCGTATTAAAGATAGTGCTGTAAGGGTCATATTGCGGATAGAACAATTCGTTCATAATCCAAAGGTCGCGCTTGCCCACGCCTTGCAGGATGAAAGAGAGAGATATCCCTTTCCAACTTGCACCGCCGCGGATGCCGTACTGATAGCGGCGGGTGTTATTGCCGATGATGCGCATGTCACCGGAGTTCAGCGCCGTATTGTCGCCGTTGTTGATGATGCCGTCATCGTTGTGGTCCACATAGAGCACATCGCCCGGATTAGGGTTGTATCCTTCCACTTTGGGAATGCCCGGTTTCAGGGTGCCGCCCGTGAGATCAGCCTGCAACGTGCCTTCTTCAAAATCGTCCACCGTATAAAAACGGTCAGTGTTATATCCCCAGATTTCGCCCAACTCCATGCCTTCACGGTAATATCTATCTCCCAGCAGCTGAGACTCATTATTATATTTAGTAATGTGCGTGCGCGAGTCATAGAGGTTGAAGCCCACGTAGTAGCTCCAGTCACCTATGCGGTCGTTCCAGTCTACCGAGATTTCCCATCCTTTGGAACGAAGATCGGCCGTATTTTGAGTCGGAGCATCGGCTCCCAATACGCCAGGAAGTTCCATGCCCGGCGCCAACATACCTTTCGTATCGCGACGATACCAGTCAAATGTGGCATTCAGGCGGTTGTCGAAGAGTCCTAGATCAAAGCCGAAGTCCAGCGTGCTCACTTTCTCCCAGGTGAAAGAGTTGCTCACCAATGCGGGCGGCTGCAGCGTAGTCGGTTTGGTCGTGTCCACCACCCAGTTGGGATTGGCGGCGCTCATGGCAGGCACAAACTGGTAGGGATCCACGCTTTGGTTACCAATGTTTCCCCACGACCCTCTCAGCTTCAGGTTGGAAAGGAAAGAGTCACTCCAATCCATGAACGCTTCCTCACTGACGCGCCATCCGGCCGATACGGAAGGGAAGAAGCCAAAGCGGCTATCTGACGGGAACTTCGACGAGCCATCATAGCGCCCGTTGGTCTCTATCAGGTATTTGCCTGCAAAGTCATAATTAATACGGTAAAACAGGCCACGTACCTTGTATTCTGAGAAGCTTTCAGAGTTCTTGTATTCACCCGTGCCTTGCGAGAGTGACGGCAGGTCTTCGTTAATCATATCTAAGCGTTGTGCCCATACGTAATGGTAAGAGCTGCTTTCCTGATTGAAGCCTCCCATGACGGTCAGGTCATGCTTGCCGAAGGTCTTGGCATACGTGCCGTAAAAGTTAAGTGCGGTATAGTCAGTCGTTTCGCGGCCAACCTCGTAGCTTGAGTTAGGAGTGGATGTCTCCTGGTTGAAGTTGCTGTTGCCGTTGGCGTAGTCAAACTTGTTGATATTGGTCGTACTTTCCTTATCCTTCCGGTTGAACGTATATTCGCCGATGATTTTCAGGTCTTTGAAGGGTGTAATGGTCACCTTCCCAAAAATACGGACATTATCCCGGTCGTTCAGTTTAGGTGCTCCTAACATGATCTGGTTGCGCGGGCTGTTGACAGGCAGCAGGACACCGTCGCTTGTTTCCACCTCGTCCAACGGGAAGTAAGACGGAAAAGCCACCGCCGCACCCCAGATGCCATAACCAGCCGACGAGTTGGGCATGGAAGAAGACATATTGGTGTACTTGATGTCCAGTTCCGGCGTAATCCACGAATAGACATCCGAACGGATGTAAGACGAGATATTGTAACGTTTGAAACGGTCCTTATTCGTCACCATCACACCGTCCTGGCTCACCATACCGGCCGACATGCGGTAGGACAAGCCTTTCGTTCCGCCGCTCACGGCTAGGTTATGCGTCTGCTGGAAGCCCGTCTCCAGCATGTCATCGAAAAGATCAGTCTCAGCCAGCTGGTAGCGCATGCCGTCCACCTCGGCATATCCTTCCGGATAGCTGCCCGGGTTCTGACGGTATTCTTCCAAGAAACCCAGCCACGTATCGATGTCCTCACCCGTGCGGTATGTGCCATTCCAACCCATGTCTTTGTAAGCCTGCACGGTCTCCATGGGGCTTGCTTTCTTGGGCATGTTCATCGGTGTACTGAACGAGAAGTTATTCGAATAGTTGATGGTCAACCGCTTGTCCTCGCTGCCCTTCTTGGTCGTCACCAAGATGACACCGAAGGCCGCCCGCGCACCGTAGATGGCCGAAGCTGCCGCATCCTTCAGCACCGTTACCGACTCGATGTCATTCGGATCCAGCATATTGATGTCCATCTCCACGTTGTCCACCAACACCAGCGGGCTACCACCATTGATACTGTTCGTACCACGAATATTAAAAGAGAGTTCCGAACCTGGTTGTCCAGAGGTACCTGTCACCTCCAAACCCGGCATGGCGCCCATCAAAGCGTTGCTCACCGACACGACAGGACGGTTGCCCAGCACCTCATCCATCTTCACACTGCTAACAGCGCCTGTCAGGTTAGCTTTCTTCTGCACACCGTAGCCTACGACCACCACTTCATCTATCATGCGCGAGTCCTCGTGCAACGTCACACTAATAGGCTGTCCATCGCCCACGGCCATTTCCGTCGAAGCGTAGCCGATGTAAGAAACAGTGATACGGTCACCTGGCTTCACCTCCAGGCTGAAGTTGCCATCCACATCCGTAATGGTACCTCCCGTGCCGTCCACCACCCGTATGTTGGCACCTATGACAGCTTCACCGTGTACGTCTACGACCTTACCTTTCAGCACGAACGAACCCCGCGCCTGTTGTGTGGGTGCCGAGTGGAACACTACGATACGGTTGCCGTTCACTTCATAGCGTATGTCGGTGTCTGCCAGCATCTGGCGCAACATCTCTTCTACGGTACCCTCATTGACGTCTACCGTAACTTTTCTTGTAAGGTCGATATCCTTGTTCCGTATCAGGAACGAATAATCACCTTTTTCCTTGATTGCCTCAATAGCTTCCTTCATGGTCACGTTTTCCACCCTGACGGTGAACTTCCGGCCCTGGTCCTGGGCCTCCAGCGGTAATCCCGCCCATGAGCTTCCTGCCCAAACCAGCAGGAACGCCACGACGATTTTTCTTAGTTTCATGGAATGTTGATTAATGGTTAATGATTAATGGTTAATATGAATGTTTGGCTTTGTCCATGATGGTTATTGTACCATCCTTCCTGTGCCAAGTATAGCGTCCGTCCACGTTGATTTCCCGCAGGATGTCGTCCAGTCCCTGATCGCGGTCGAAGCATCCCGAGAAGCATTCTCTCTTCAGGCGTTCACTTCCAATGTGTATTTTCAGCTGGAACTTTCTTTCCAGTTTTCGGGCGATGTCTTCAAATGGGGTATTGTCAAAGGTCAACCCGCCATCCGTCCAGTCACCGACTCTTCGCGCGTCCGTCCTGGCTTTCACCACTTTCCCCGTCCGGCGGTCATAACTTGCCATCTCGTCTGGTTTCAGTTCCAGCCCCGTGCCTCGAGGGGTCTTCATGGCGATGCATCCTTCCACCAGAGCCACTGTCACCATCTCGTCGCCACTGTAAGCGCAGAGGTCAAAGACTGTTCCCAATACCTGTACCTGCACGTCTTCCGTATGGACCGTGAAAGGTCTTTCCTTGTCTTTCTCCACCTCGAAGAGTCCTTCTCCGTCCAGCCAGATATTACGATTGTCAATGCCGAAGCTTCTGGCATATCTCAACGTAGAACCTGCATTGAGTGTCACGACAGATCCGTCCGGCAGTGTTACCTTGGTCCGCGAGCTTGCCGGCACCTTGATTTCGTAAGGTGTCTCCGCAGCCATGTAGGCACGTGTCAGTTCCTCGGAGTGATGATACCACAAGGTGTTGCTCACCAGCAGCAGTGCCACGGCTGCGGCCGTCGCGAGCCATGCCACCATCCGCCTCCGCCGGCCGGAAATCCGCATGGCTTTCGGTTTCTCTGAAGCAACTTGCCGCTTGATTTTACTCAGGTTCTCTTCTTCCTTCCCGACGAAAGCCGGCAGGGAAGCTACGGCCCACACGGCCGACATGCGCCGCATCAGCCGCGCCGCTTCCTCATCCCGCTCCAGCAAAGTCTGCAGCTCTTGCCGTTCCTTTTCAGAACATTGTCCCGCAAGGAAATCCGCAATTCGTGATTCTATATTCATGCTGTTTTTGTCTTCCATATACAGTTATATACGCAGACTACAGAAAAACGTTTAAAAGAAAAGCATTTTTTTTGCGTAACCCAGGCATTTTTATCTCGGAAAGCCTCATCCGCCGCATTCTGCCCAGGTGTGTGAGGCAGGGGCGTCATTGCCAACACTCATGAAGCATCATCAGCACCGTAATCATACACGGCGTGCCCAAGGCTTCGCGCAGCTTGTTCAATGCAATGCGCATTTGCCCCCTTACGGTAGACACGCTGAGCTGCTGTTCGTCGGCTATTTCGGCATAACTTTTGCCCTCATAGAGGCAGGCCTGGAACACGGCACGGCATCGAGGTGGCAGTTTCTCCACTTCTGCCCGGATGAGGGCATCCATCTCACTGTCTTCCAAGGCATGTAGCGGATTGTCCGTAGCGATGATGCGCTTTTCCAGATAGGCATAGATTTCCTCCACGTGGTCCGTCAGCAATCTCTCGTTAAAATGGGAGGAACACAAGTAGCTGACAGCCGCGTTCTGGGCCGCCCGCTTCAAGTAAGGCAACACCGGGCAGGCCACGCGCTCCTTGTTGCGCCATACACCGACAAAGACATCGTTCACCAGCTCGGCGGCCACGTTCCTGTCATGCACGTAATAGGTCACGACGGCGCACAAGTAGAGGTAGTAGGCATGGTAAATAGCGTCAAATGCCTTCATGTCGCCCCTGTTCAGTCGAACCACTATCTCTTCAGAAATCTCTTGTTGCCTCATTCTGTTTAATGACTTTTATGCAAACTTACGAAAAATAACTTGTTTTTATGCGGTTGCACTAAAAAACAAACTTCTATTACTGATAATTTTGTCCTATAGCGACAATATCCACGGCATGCAACGCCTTTGCGGCAAGCGAATGGACGAAAAGAAACGCCCGCAAGCGGTATTGATGCGGAACTGGTGTACAGCAAGCATATCTACCGACACGAGACAGAGTCCTGATTATCAACAAAAAGAGTTTCTACCCCACTCTCACAAAATGAGAAACCTTTTCTCATAACGAGAGAAGTGTTTTCTCTTAACGAGAGAAGTGTTCTCTCTTAACGAGGGAAGTGTTCTTTCTTAACGAGGGAAAGGTTCTCTCTCACCGAGGGAAAGGGTTTACCTTAAAAGGGGAAGGCAGGTAGGAAACATACCAGGTTGTCCTGATTTCAGGACATACGATGACAACTTCCTCCACCTACTCGAATTCTAGTACCATATTTTACAGGTTTCCACATTAAAAAACGAGTTTTTTTTCGTATGTTTGCCCATGCATCATCTATAAATGAAAAGAACAAAACGATAGACATGAAATTTATCTCCTGGAATGTGAACGGGCTACGCGCCTGTAAAGACAAGGGCTTCATCGAAGCTTTCCGACGGCTCGACGCCGACTTTTTCTGCCTGCAAGAGACCAAGATGCAGGAAGGCCAGCTGGACCTGCAGTTTGACGGCTACACCTCCTACTGGAACTACGCCGAGAAAAAAGGTTATTCAGGCACGGCCATCTATACACGCCACCAGCCGCTGAACGTCACCCTCGGTATCGACATCGAACACCATGACAAGGAAGGACGCGTCATTACGATGGAGATGCCCGACTTCTACCTCGTCACCGTCTACGTGCCCAACTCGCAGGACGAGTTGCGCCGCCTGGACTACCGCATGACGTGGGAAGACGACTTCCGTACTTACCTCCTGGCGCTCGATGCGAAAAAGCCCGTCATTGTGTGTGGTGACCTGAACGTGGCCCATCAGGAAATCGACTTGAAGAATCCCAAAACCAACCGCCGCAACGCAGGCTTCACCGACGAAGAGCGCGCCAAGTTCACCACCCTACTCGCAAGTGGCTTTACTGATACCTTCCGATACTTCTATCCCGACCAGCGGGATATATATTCATGGTGGTCCTACCGCTTCCGCGCCCGTGAAAAGAATGCAGGCTGGCGTATTGACTACTTCCTGGTATCGAATCGCTTGTGTGAAAAACTCACCGACGCCAAGATACACACCGACATCTATGGTTCAGATCATTGCCCTGTAGAAGTAGACATCAACTTTTAAGTTTTGTACAATATTAATAGATAATAAGTACAAAAAAGTAAGGAGAGTCCGTTTTCTTTTGCTACATTTGCATCGTGTACGCAAACGAAGACCGTACAACGAGTATTTAAGGATATAAAAACAGTCAGTTCCATGAAGACAAACTATGAAATCCGCTATGCTGCGCATCCCGAAGATGCAAAGAATTATGATACCCGACGCATTCGCCGCGACTTTCTGATTGAAAGAATTTTCACTCCAAACGAAATAAATATGGTATACTCCATGTACGATCGAATGGTGGTAGGTGGTGCTATGCCAGCAGGCGAAGTATTGTCTTTGGAAGCTATCGACCCACTGAAAACTCCCTACTTTTTAACTCGTCGCGAAATAGGCATATTCAACGTAGGTGGCCCTGGTATAGTAAAAGCTGATAACACAGTATTTTCATTAGATTATAAAGAAGCTCTTTATTTGGGCTCGGGCAATCGTGAAGTAACGTTTGAAAGTCTCGACTCTTCCTGTCCTGCCAAATTTTACTTTAATTCTACAACTGCCCATTGCAACTATCCAGACCGTAAGGTAACAAAACAAGATGCCATCACAGCCGAGATGGGTTCACTCGAAGGATCCAATCACCGCTGCATTAACAAAATGCTCGTTAGCCAAGTGTTGCCTACCTGCCAGTTACAGATGGGCATGACGGAACTAAAAACTGGCAGTGTATGGAATACCATGCCTGCTCACGTACATAGCCGCCGAATGGAAGCTTACTTCTATTTTGAAGTACCAGAAGAACATGCAGTATGTCATTTTATGGGAGAAATAGAAGAAACACGTCACCTATGGATGCGAGGCGAACAAGCCGTCCTCTCACCAGAATGGTCCATCCACTCGGCAGCAGCTACCCACAACTACACTTTCATTTGGGGTATGGGTGGTGAAAACTTGGATTATGGCGACCAAGATTTCTCAAAAATAACAGATTTGAAATAAACCTAAGTTTAATAATTTAATATTTAAACATTATGAATCCTTATTTGAATTTTTCTTTGGAAGGCAAGGTAGCCCTCGTAACAGGTGCTTCCTATGGTATTGGTTTTGCAATCGCTTCTGCCTTTGCAGAACAAGGTGCAACCATCTGCTTCAACGACATCAATCAGGAACTGGTAGACAAAGGCATGGCTGCTTACGCTGAAAAGGGTATCAAGGCTCATGGTTTTGTATGCGACGTAACAGATGAACCTGCTGTACAAGCTATGGTAGCTACTATTGCTAAAGAAATTGGTACTATCGATATTCTGGTAAACAATGCCGGTATCATCCGTCGTATCCCGATGCACGAAATGGAAGCTGCTGACTTCCGCAAGGTTATCGATATCGATTTGAATGCTCCGTTCATCGTTTCAAAGGCTGTTCTGCCTGCTATGATGGAAAAAGGACACGGCAAGATCATCAACATCTGCTCTATGATGTCTGAACTGGGGCGTGAGACAGTATCTGCTTATGCTGCTGCTAAAGGAGGTTTGAAGATGCTGACCCGCAACATCTGCTCTGAATATGGCGAATACAACATCCAATGTAATGGCATTGGCCCGGGCTACATCGCTACTCCACAGACAGCTCCGTTGCGCGAAAAACAACCAGACGGTAGCCGTCACCCGTTTGATTCATTCATCTGCGCCAAGACTCCGGCTGGCCGTTGGCTGGATCCACAGGAACTGACTGGTCCTGCAGTATTCCTCGCTTCCGAAGCTTCTAATGCCGTAAATGGCCACATCCTCTACGTAGATGGCGGTATCTTGGCTTACATTGGCAAACAACCTAAATAACTAACTTCATTTAAGAATACCCATTTAATGGATAATTGAAACGGAACAGTTTTCCGGATTCAATTATCCATTTTTCTTATTTATCAAAACATTAATCTCTCTTCTTTATATGAAAAAAATATTCTTATCCTATATAACGGCTTGCATGTTATTGGCTTGTACAAACAATCAACCAATGACAGTAACCGTCAGTAACCCACTGGATATAGATCGTTCTGGAGAAATGGTGGAAGTATCCATGGATGAAATCAGTAATCGGCTAAAATTAGCTGATACAGCACAAATTGTGGTACTCGATGCTGAAGGTACCGAAATCCCCTATCAGATAACTTACGATGATAAAGTGATATTCCCTGCAACAGTAGCTGCCAAAGCAACAGCTACCTACACTATTCAGGAAGGAATTCCTCAACCTGTAGAGGTAAAAGCCTGTGGACGCCAATATCCAGAACGTCTGGATGACATGGCTTGGGAAAATGACCTGGTAGGTTTCCGTGCCTACGGACCTGCTCTACAGGCTGGAGGCGAACGAGGTTTCGGCTATGATCTATTCCTGAAACATAATACTTCCGAACCGATATTGGAAGATCTGTACGCTAAAGAATTAGATAAAGAAGCACGTGCACGCGCTGCTGAATTGAGAAAAACAGATCCCCAAGCAGCCTCTGAACTATTGCAATCTATTTCCTACCACATTGATCATGGTTATGGTATGGACTGTTATGCTGTAGGCCCGACACTAGGTGCAGGCGTAGCAGCTCTTATAGACAATGGTGAAATTGTTTATCCATGGTGCTACAAAGATTTTGAAGTATTAGACAACGGTCCGCTACGTTTCACAGTAAAATTAGAATTCAATCCACTAACTGTAAAGGGAGATAGTAATATCGTAGAGACACGTGTCATTACCCTCGATGCAGGTTCTCATCTGAACCGTACCGCTGTATCCTATACTGGACTTCAGGAATCTCTACCTATAGCAACTGGCATTGTTTTACACGACGATGGTGCCGTAAAGACTGATGCAGCCAACGGTTACATGACTTATGTAGATCCGACCACAGGTCCTGACAACGGCAAAGTATTCGTAGGAGCAGCCTTCCTTGCTGATATTAAAGAAGCGAAAATTGTAAAATATTCCAATGACGAAAAGAAACAACATGGTAATGCCGAAGGACATATTTTAGCAACTAGCGACTATGAACCTGGAGCAAATTATGTCTACTATTGGGGATTTGGCTGGGATCGTGCAGACATAAAAGATATCAATGCATGGAATAACTATATGGCTAATTTTGTACAAAAAGTACGCAACCCGTTAACGATAAGTATAAACTAAAAGAAAGATTATCAAAACATCCTATTCCCTAAAATAGGATGCTCAAATGCCCTGTATGGCCGTCATTCATCAGACGCACTACAGGGCATTTTGTATGTTTTCGAACACCAAAAACGGACACATGTCCGATAACGAACAGAAGGGAATAATGCACCGACACTGATTATCAAATATTTAAAAGTTTGGCATGCCATTTGAATAATATTTAGGTGAATGGACGTTCGAGAAGAAAGAAACTCAATAGCGCAACTTTTCTTTCTACGAACAACGTCTAACTGATAAAAATAGAAACTAATAACAATAACTCTTTAAAACAGAACTGAATTATGAAAACTATGAACGTATTCAAAGCATTGGCACTCGCCGTAATCACACTGGTCAACCTTCTCAACACCCAAGCAATGGCACAGAACAACTTCATCACAAATGAAGAAGTAAAGAACAACCTCGTCGTATCGAGAACCATCTACAAGCAGGACGGCAACTATCTGCACAACCACATGCATTACGAATTCACTTATGACGAACAAAACCGTCTTATCAGTAAGACAGCTTCCAAATGGGATGGTACTGTTGATAAATGGATTCCTTACTTCCAGATGACCTACCGCTACGAAGTCAACGAAGTCATCATGAGCTATGCCCGCTGGAATGAATCACAAGAAACGTTCAGTAAAGACAAGAAAGAAACAGTATATGAACTGAACGAGAATAACATCCCCGTAGCCTGCCACCAAGTAACAGGAATTCCCGCTCTAATAGCCGAACGACGCTGATTGTTAAACTCACTGCATCATTTCCGAGGAGCGACAAAATGGTGTACTTTTGTGCACAAATAATCTTTAGAACTCTCACCAACATGAAGACAAAGGATCCGTTCCTCGGAAACGAACGTACCCTGTCCGGCAGGATGAATGAAATAGACTACCTGAAATGCGTCTGTATCCTATTGATGGTAATCTTCCACCTAACCTACATCGGCGATAAATATCCCTATGCCAAGCAAGTGGTTTACACCTTCCACATGCCAATCTTCTTACTGATTTCAGGTTACCTGACCAATATTGGGAAGTCCATCAAAGAGTTTCTGAAGAAATACTTGTGGATTTTTATTCCCTATGCAGTAATGGAAACAAGTTATGCGGTAGCTTCCTGCCTACTACCCGTACGCCAAGGATTGAAGGAACTGAGCCTACCGGCCGTAATCGAAGCGATCTTCGTCTCACCCGTAGGCCCCTACTGGTATCTACATACGCTTATACTCTGCGCCTTACTCTACTACGTTGTCTTCCATCTTGTGCGAGGAAAAGCAATTACTCGCTTTATCATTCTAGGACTTTGCCTCTATGGCTTGGCATGCCTGCACCTACTAGCTTACGAGAATGCTACCTACTTTCTAGGCGGATGCATACTGGCACAGACCCACGTAAAACTAAACCGTTTCTTCCGCCCATCTATATGGGCCGTTGTACCACTCATTTTATTATGTGCCGTACCCGAAAATCTGTCTCGCGGGAGCTTGGCCGGAGTAATCATTACCTACCTGGCATCATGTCTGTTACTCTATTTCTACCCACTTCTGACGGATCCCTTCCGTCGAAATTGCCTGTACATTGGACAACATACGCTAGCCATTCTACTTTTTTCACCTGTTTTCACCATGCTGGCTAAAGGTTACTTGCCACTGCTATCCTTCGATCCTACGGGTATGCTGTTCCTCGTAACGGCTACCGCCCTGGCTGTGGGCGGCAGCCTTGCCATCGAACAAATGTTATACCGATCGGGACTTTCCCGCTATTTCTTCGGAAAATAATAACTACTTACGACCTGCGGCAAAGAACTTCCACACCAGCGCACTACATGCAGCACCCACAAAAGGAGCTACAATGAAAAGCCACAGCTGTGAAAGAGCCTGCCCACCTTCAAGTAAAGCAGGGCCAATACTTCGAGCAGGATTGACCGACGTACCTGTAATAGGGATACAAACGATATGAATCAACACCAGTGTCAAACCAATAGCCAGGCCAGCCAAATTACCTGCACCACCTTTCTCATCAGTAGAACCAAGCACTACCAAAACAAAGATAAAAGTAAATACAGCCTCAGCAATAAACGCCTGTCCCGTCTCACTCGGATCAAACGTATTGGAACCAGTGGCTGTAGGCCCATCGAATCCTCCTGAAGATACTAGCAACGACAGTATGAACGAACCAATGATAGCACCTAATACCTGAAAAATGATATACATCGTAGCATCCTTACTATTCATACGCCCCGACATCCATACCCCCAGCGTAATAGCAGGGTTAATATGGCATCCTGAAATGCTTCCAATCGTATAGGCCATAGCCACTACGGATAAACCAAAAGCCAAAGCTACTCCCAAAGTTCCTACTCCGGCACCTACGGTGTCGGCTGCACTACCTGCGAATACAGCACTGCCGCATCCCATTAAGACAAGCACCATCGTGCCTATCATCTCTGCCAAATACTTTCTCATACGCTTCGATTTTAAGGATTAGACATTATTTCAATGATAAATTCCTTAAATATAAACATTTTCTTTATAAGTCGATTTGAAGAAAACGCATTTTAACACTTTAGTTTTCTTGAATCATAACCTTAAAGATAGAAAATAAAACAACTTGAAAGGCTTTTGGAAGAGAGAGACTTCTATATTTGAAACACAAAGGGCTTATGTTCAAAACATAAGCCCCTAAGGTTTAAATCTATTTTCTCCTGTTTTTTGAGCAATCACTCCAAAGAGCGTGTTCATCAAGCGATTTCTTCGCCCAGCAGTGTAGCCGAACTAGAGCCAGTAATACGCACCATTACCAAGTCGCCCACACGATGCGTACCACGGTCGAACACCACCACGCGGTTCTGCTCCGTACGGCCAAAGAGCTGATCGCGGCTGCGCTTTGACACACCCTCAACCAATACCTCGTAAGTCTTGCCCACGCAACGGGCATTGGCTTCGGCCGAGAGGCGGTTCTGTAGGGCGATGATTTCGTTCAGACGTCGTATCTTCACTTCTTCAGGGATATCGTCAGGCAAATGCTTGGAAGCATAAGTGCCTGGACGCTCAGAATATTTGAACATGAAGGCAGAATCGTAGGCGCACGCTTCCATCAGCGAAAGCGACAGCTGATGGTCTTCCTCCGTCTCGCTATGGAAGCCACTGAAAATGTCGGTCGAAAGGCCGCAGTCGGGGATGATACGTCGGATAGCATCCACCCGCTCCAAGTACCACTCGCGGTCGTACTTGCGGTTCATCAGCTTCAGGATGCGGCTGCTTCCACTCTGCACGGGCAGGTGGATGTGGCGACATACGTTGGGCTCTTCGGCAATGACATGCAACGTCTCGTCACTCATGTCCTTGGGGTGCGAGGTGGTGAAGCGAATGCGCATCGAAGGGGCGGCCTGAGCCACTGTACGCAGTAACATAGGGAAGGTGATGACTTCGCCATCAGGACGTTCGAAACGGTAGGAATTGACATTCTGTCCCAAGAGGGTCACTTCCTTGTAGCCTTTCTGTTGCAAGTCGGCTACTTCGCGCAGAATGCTCTCCACGTCGCGGCTGCGCTCGCGTCCGCGGGTATAAGGCACAATACAGTAGGTGCAGAAGTTGTTGCACCCGCGCATGATGGACACAAAGCCCGAAATGTGGTTACCGCAGATACGCGAAGGAATAACGTCGCGATAGGTTTCCGTGGTCGAAAGCTCCACGTTGATAGCCTTCTCGCCCGCCTCGACAGAAGCAATCAGTTCGGGCAACGTCAGGTAGGCATCAGGGCCTACGACTAGGTCCACATGATGATGTTCGATGAGGTCGTCCTTCACGCGCTCGGCCATGCAACCCAAGACACCCACAATAAGGTGCGGACGCTTCTTCTTGAGCGAATGGAAGAACTCCAGTCGGTTCAGAATCTTCTGCTCGGCGTTGTCGCGAATGGAGCAGGTGTTCATGAACACTGCATCGGCATCGTCCAGCGTCTCGGCCATGCTGTACCCCGCCATCTGCATCACAGAGGCAATCACTTCACTATCGGCTACGTTCATCTGGCAGCCGTATGTCTCAATAAACAGTTTCTTTTCACTGTCGGCAGTCGCAGATTTAAAGTCTGCTCCCATCTTTTTTTCCATATAAATAAATGTATATTAGTTTATTCGGCTGCAAAGATACGAAAATAGTCGGCATTTCCATTCCTAACTCTCCATCTTACATCTCTATGCTTTACGCCCAAGAAAGCATTGAGATAACAGGAAGAAAACAATGCTTTCATCTCAGCATCCGACCCTTTTGTCTCCAATAGACCAAATGCTTCGGACTGCCCAATACCTGAGAGGTGTAGATGCCCGTATGACCTGAAAACAGATAAGCCGTGACGCAAGCCACACCCAAGTAGATTCCTGCCTCCACTCCAAAGAGTTCGATGCCCATCAGCGTGCAGGCTATTGGGGTATTGGTAGCACCTGCAAAGACAGCCACAAAGCCTAGTCCTGCCAAAAAGGATACAGGCAGAGGCAACAGGGCGGAAAGCGCACTGCCCAACGTAGCGCCGACAAAGAAGAGCGGCGTCACCTCTCCCCCCTTAAAACCAAAACCGATGGTAAACGTAGTGAGCAGCAGCTTCAGCAGGAAATCGTACCACGTCTGCACCTCGGTGAAGGAAGCCACGATGGTAGGGACGCCCAATCCAATGTACTTCGTGGTGCCCAGCATCCACACGCACAACGCGATGCAAACTCCTCCCAGCAACGGTCGGAAAGGCGGATAGGCGACATAACGCTTGGCCAACTGCCCCCACAAGACGATGGAGCGAGAGAAAGCCGATGCTACCAACCCAAATATTAAACTGGCCAGCAAAACCCACAACAATACGACGATGTCCAATCCCGGTACCTCCGACATGCAATAAGACGTGTGCGCTATCCCCCAAGCATGGCAGGCAAAGTGGGCGAAAAAGGCCGAAAGGAAGATGGGGAAGATGGCATCGTAGCGCATACGCCCCACCACAATCACCTCCAATCCAAACACGGCACCCGCCAGCGGCGTGCCAAAGATAGAGGCGAAGCCGGCACTGATACCTATCTGCACCATGATTTTGCGGTCGTAGGGGTGCATCCTGAACAGGCGCGACATCCAGTCGGCAATGGCTCCACCCATCTGTACACCCGTCCCCTCGCGCCCCGCAGAGCCTCCGAACAGGTGGGTCAGGACAGTGCCCACATACACCAGCGGTGCCATTTTGAAAGGGATAATGTTGCGCGAAGAACGGATCTCCTCTATCAAAAAATTGTTCCCCTTCGCCGCCGTACCTGCCCAATAATGGTACATCAACCCAATGAGCAAGCCGCCCAAGGGCAGGCAGGCAATGATCCATAGATGACTTTCCCTATAATCGGTCGCCCAATTGAGCGACGCCAGCAACAAGGCAGAAGCAGAGCCTATCAATCCGCCTGCCACAGCAGTAATGCAAATCCATTTTAGCAGATACTCCAAGATAGGAAACTGTTCGAAACGGGTCATCCAAACTTTTCTTTCAGACTTTTCTTTCATATCCAAACTACGTATTACAATATAAAAAAACAGGGGAGGCTACATAGGGGAAAAGCTGAAGAGAAGGATAACCACACATAAAAGTAACTATACACTTCCTCTTCGGGCAGGTATCCACACCTCCCTACAAACAGGAACTATCAGCTACTTGATTAGCGGTTTATAACAGGGAAGTCCCATTCCCTCCGATTAAAATCGGGCGCAAAAATACTTGTTTTTTCTGAGCCATACAACTTTTATCTTTCACAACGCATCGAAACATCCATCAAAATACAGATGAAATATTAACAAACTCAACGCCTACAACACATAAACCTCCCGTTTCAGCCAACATATTCAAACGAATAGAATCACAAATTATAGGCTTTCATTTGTAAAATAATCGTATAATTAACCATCTTTCCGTCAAAATCAAACCTCACAAGATTTTATATGTTAATAATCTATAAACAAATGAACAATTTGAGAGGTATATTTGGCTATTTTCGATAAAATTTACAATTTTGCAACATGAAGAAAAACATTAGATTTTTTCATAGTTAAGGTTTAGGTTAAAAAAATGAGGGGAGCTGTGAAGCTGCCCTTTTTTATTGCCGTTTTATTGGCAACAATCAGATAATTTGGTTACCTTTGGCGGTAGAATTAACACCTCCTTAGTATGGAAGACATCTTAAAGTTTCTGTTAATAGCAGGCATCCTCATTATCGGATTTGTCAAACAAGCCAAGAAGGAAGCCAAAAACACCTCGGCTCCTCCAAGGGATGATAACGACATGCCACACCCTCACAAAACTCATCCACTTCCAGAAAGTTGGGAAGGTATTCCAATCCCTCCTCCCCTACAAACGGACAACACTCAGGCAAAAGAGCAAGCACACAAGCAAAAGGTAAAACCTTTTATCCCCCAAAATTATCAAACTCAACAAACTGTGCAACACAAGCAATCAGTTGCACAAACACCACAAACCAACAGAGCAGAGACCCAAGATACCTCTCCCGCCATCGATATACAATCGGCAGAAGAAATACGCAAGGGTATCATCTGGTCGGAAATCTTACAGAGGAAATATTGAGAAACGAAAAACTTAAAAAACAATATATTAAAGTAAAGTAACGATATAAAATTATGGCATTCAACTACATTTCGGCAGCCGAAGCTGCCAGCCTCATCAAACATGGCTATAACATCGGCCTGAGCGGATTCACACCCGCAGGAACAGCCAAGGCCGTAACGGCCGAACTGGCCAAAATCGCAGAAGCAGAACATGCCAAGGGAAATCCTTTCCAAGTAGGTATCTTTACAGGTGCATCGACAGGTGACTCATGCGACGGTGTATTGTCACGCGCCAAAGCCATCCGCTACCGTGCTCCCTATACAACCAACGCAGACTTCCGCAAGGCTGTAAACAACGGCGAAATAGCCTACAACGATATTCACCTCTCTCAGATGGCTCAGGAACTACGCTACGGCTTTATGGGCAAAGTAGACATCGCCATCATCGAAGCTTGCGAAGTAACTCCCGACGGTAAAATCTACCTGACCGCAGCCGGAGGTATCGCACCTACCGTCTGTCGCATGGCCGATAAAATCATTATCGAACTGAATGCCGCCCATAGCAAGGCTGCCATGGGCCTGCACGACGTATACGAACCACTAGATCCGCCCTACCGCCGCGAGATACCTATCTACAAGCCCAGCGACCGCATCGGAACTCCATACATACAGGTAGACCCCAAGAAGATTGTAGGTGTGGTAGAAACTAATTGGCCCGACGAAGCCCGTTCGTTTGCCGCAGCTGATCCATTGACTGACAAAATCGGACAAAATGTAGCCGACTTCCTGGTAGCTGACATGAAGCGAGGCATCATTCCCTCCACCTTCCTGCCTCTGCAAAGCGGTGTAGGAAACATCGCCAATGCCGTGCTTAGCGCTTTGGGACACGACAAGACGATCCCGCCTTTCGAAATGTACACCGAAGTTATCCAAAATTCTGTTATCGGCCTCATCCGCGAAGGACGCATCAAGTTCGGAAGCGCCTGTTCGCTCACCGTCACCAACGACTGCCTGCAGGGTATTTACGATGACATGGACTTCGTCCGCGACAAACTGGTACTTCGTCCGTCCGAAATATCCAACAGCCCCGAAGTGGTACGTCGACTGGGCATCATCTCCATCAATACAGCCATTGAGGCCGACCTTTACGGCAACGTCAACTCCACACACATCGGAGGTATCAAGATGATGAACGGTATTGGCGGCAGCGGCGACTTCACACGCAATGCCTACATCTCTATCTTCACCTGCCCCTCTGTGGCCAAGGAAGGCAAGATCAGTGCCATTGTACCAATGGTTTCACACCACGACCATACGGAACACGATGTTAACATCATCGTAACCGAGCAGGGTGTAGCCGACCTACGTGGCAAGAGCCCGAAAGAACGTGCACAAACCATCATCGAGAACTGTGTACATCCCGACTACAAGAACCTGTTGTGGGATTACCTGAAGCTGACTGACGGTAAATCACAGACTCCGCACGCCATCCGTGCTGCCTTAGGTATGCACGCCGAACTGGCCAAGAGTGGTGATATGAGAAATACCGACTGGGCACAATATTAACAGACGCTTATCAATAACCTGTTAATAAGCGAATAAACGACAAGGGATAAAGAAGTGGATGCTACGAAATCCATCTTCTTTATCCCTTGTTTATATGAAAAAAGCCACCCTGGAAATCACTTCCCGGAATGGCTCATCTTCTTATAAAAGAATATAAAGAGAGATTAGTATCTATTCCTGTCCTCCACCCAATGCACAATAAAGCGTAATCACACTCTGTATTTCACTGAAGCGGTTGGCTGTCTGAGTAAGTTGGGCACTCAGTAGATTTTGTTTGGCAGTAAGCACTTCCAAATAAGTCGTGGTACCATGCTCCATGAGTAAAGAAGTACTCTCTACAGCTTTCTGCAACGAAACTACTTGCTTATCCAACAACAGGCTTTTATCTCGACTGGTCTGCCAGGCCGTCAATGCGTCGTTCACTTCGCTGCCAGCGTTCAGCAAAGTCTGCTGGAAAGAAAGAGCGGCTTCTTCCTGTTGTGCCTTGCTGATCTTAAGCTGCCCCAACAACTGTCCGCGTGCAAAGAGCGGCTGAGTGAGCGAACCTACGGCCGAAGCAAGGAACTTAGCAGGATTGATAATCATGGATCCAGCCGAATTTGTCCATCCTGCACTGCCACTCAACGTAATAGAGGGGTAGCAAGCCGAGCGTGCCGCATTGGTTGCATAGAAGGCCGCCTCCAACGACCGTTCGGCCATGCGCACATCAGGCCGATTGGCAAGCATCTGCATAGGGATGCCTACAGATAACTCATCAGGCATCTGAACACCAGTCAGTGTACCACGTTTGTAAGAACGAGGTGTCTCGGCCAGCAGCAATGCAAAACTGTTTTCTACCTGGTTGATTTGCTCTTTCAAGTCAAGTACAGATGCCTGTACCTCGTAACAGGCAGCCTCCATCTGCGATACAGCAGCCTCGTTAGCCTGTCCTGCATTCATCAGGGCACGGGTAGAGCGAACGGTTTCTTCCCACGACCGGGCCATATTCTGTGCACAGGCAAGCTGGTCGTCGAGCATCAGCAAAGTATAATAAGTATTGGCTATGCCTGAAATAAGCTGTGTACGTACAGCCTGCTTATAATCCTTGCTTTGGGCATAAAGAGCCTGTGCCTGCCGTTTGCTGTTGCGCATCTTACCAAAAATATCCAGTTCCCAGCTGGCAGTAACGGGCAGCGAATAGGTCTGTGTGGCTTTTCCGCCATCGAAACTGCTAACTGTCCCCTGCGGAGTTAATGCAAACGAGGGAAGAAAAGCAAGCTTGGAGGAAAGCAAAGTAGCTTTGGCCTCCTCTATACGAAGCTGTGCAGACAGATAATCGGTATTGTTCTGCAAACCTTGTTCGATATAGGCCTGCAGCTGCGGATCGGTAAAAAGCTCGTGCCAGTCCATGCTTCCGATACTGGTAGTGTCTTCAGTGCTGAACTCTTCCCCATAAAGGTTGTCGGGCACGCTTTCGACCGGCTTATATTTGGTATATATGCCGCAGCTGCTCAGCAGAGCAGCGGCGGTTGACAATAAAATAAGTTTCTTCATATTAGTTGATGGATTAATTTTTTAAGAATGACTATTTCTCCTCATTAAACCCACTACGTTCTGCCAGGCTCCTTTCGCGCTCCAACAACACTTGAGCATCGGCTTCCAGTTCCTGGTGCGGACGGATCTTCTCCTGCATATATTCGAAGATAATGTAGAATACCGGCACAACGAACAACAATGCAAGGGTTCCAATCAGCATACCACCCACGACAGTAGTACCCAATGACGAGTTACCGTTGGCACCCGCACCACTGGAGAACATCAGCGGAAGCATACCGAATATCATGGTAAGCACCGTCATCAGGATAGGGCGGAAACGTACCTGTGCAGCTGCATAGGCCGACTCAATAATACCCATGCCCTTGCGCCGACGCTCGATGGCAAACTCCGTAATCAGGATGGCTGTCTTAGCTAACAGACCGATCAGCATAATCATACCTGTCTGCATATAAATGTTGTTTTCCAGTCCGAAGAGCTTGGCAAACAAGAACGATCCGAACATACCGAACGGTACAGAGAGGATAACGGCAAACGGTACCAGGAAGCTCTCGTAAAGACAGGCCAGAATCAGGTAAATCAGGAAGACACAAATACTGTAGATAAACACTGTCTGGAACTGGCTGGTATTAGCCTCCTCACGCGAAATGCCACCGTACTCGTAACTGTAGCCCGAGGGCAACATCTGTTCGGCCACTTCGGCAATCGCTTTCTGTACCTCACCGGTAGAATACCCTTCGGCCACATTCACGTTGACAGAGATAGAACTGAACAGGTTGAAACGGTTCTTGATTTCGGCACCTTCGGTCTTGCTCAACGTAACGAACTGGCTGAGAGGAGCCATCTCCGTACCGTTGCGCACAAACATATTGCTCAGATCCATCTGGTCCAAACGATATTTTGGATCGGCCTGAAGCATCACACGGTACATCTTACCAAACTTATTGTAGTTGGATACATACGAACCACCGCAATAGCTACCCAATACGCTCAGCACTTCGTTGGGTGAAATGCCGGCACGCATACACTTGGCAGCGTCTACATCTACCGAAATCTGCGGGAAGTTCTCGGCATAGGTCGTATAAGCCATTGCCACCTCCGGACGTTGGTTCAGCGCACCGAGATATTGCAGCACAGCATGATAGAACGTGGTCATGTCGCCACCCGTCTTGTCCTGCATGTTCAATTCTACCGAGTTACCCATACCGTAGCCCGGAATCATAGGCGTCTGGAAGCAGAATATCTGTGCATCTTTTATTTGGGCAAACTGAGCATTGAGGCGACCCATCACGGCTTCTGCCGAATGTTCACTGCCACTACGTTCACTCCAGTCTTTCAGACGGATGATAATCATACCATACGACGTACCCTGTCCAGAAAGGAAACCGTAACCGGCTACACGCTGGAAGTGGGCTACTTCGGGAGTATTGGTCAGAATGGCATCTACTTTATCCAGCACCTGGGTGGTCTCCTTCAGTGTGCTACCCGGAGCAGTGCTGACATTGGCCATGATGGTACCCTGGTCTTCCTGCGGTACAAGTCCTGTTTTGGTGGTGTTCATAAAGAATACCAGCAGCACAACAGCAGCTACCAAAGCTGCCCAACACATCCAACGATGATGGATAGCAAACATCACACCTTTCTTATACTTACCCAACAAAGCGGTATAAGAAGCATTGTAAGCGGCACGAACACGACCATTAATACTCTTGGCACTCTTGGTACCCGAAGCAGGACGCATCAGCAAAGCACACAATGCCGGGCACAGTGTCAGAGCACATATCATGGAAAGGCCTACGGAGGTAGCCATGGTAATACCGAACTGTGTGTAGAAAATACCGGATGTACCGCCCATAAAGGTCACAGGAATAAACACGGCCATGAACACACAGGTACAGGATATGATGGCCATCGTCACATCGCCCATCGCATCTTTGGTAGCAAGGTAAGGCGACTTGTAGCCGGAATCGAACTTCTCCTGTACCGCCTCGACCACCACAATGGCATCGTCCACCACCGTACCGATGGCCAGTACCAACGCAAACATGGTCAAGATGTTCAAACTGAATCCGGCGGCAATCAGACAGGCAAACGTACCTACCAGCGAAACGATGATAGAAATAGAAGGAATAAGTGTACTCTTGAAATCCTGCAGGAAGAAATATACCACCAGAATTACCAGAATGATAGCAATCACCAAGGTCTCTACAATACTATATATAGAAGCATACAAAAAGTCATTGGAACTCATCAGATTGACAAACTCCAATCCTTCGGGCAGATCTTTCGACAGCTTGTCGAGCAAAGCCGAGATTTCGGCATTTACAGCAGTAGCATTCGATCCTGCCGTCTGGAAAGCCAGGAAAGCAATGGCAGTCTTACCGTCCATCTCGCCCTCGTAGCTGTACATCAGGGCGCCCAGCTCTACTTCGGCCACGTCTTTCAGGCGGAGAACAGAACCGTCTGCCTGCGCACGTACAACGATGTTCTCAAAGTCAGATACTTCTTTCAGACGGCCACGATATTTCATGGTAAGCTGATACACATTATCCGAATTCTCGCCCAATGAGCCCGTAGGTGCCTCCAGGTTCTGTGTAGCCAATACAGCGGTAATGTCTGAAGGTACCAGGCCATACTGCGCCATGCGGTCGGGTTTCATCCAGATACGGATACTGTAGGGCGCGTTCATCGCCATCACGTCGCCCACACCGGCAATACGCTTGATCTGGGGCACAACATTGATGTCAAGGTAATTTCCGATAAATGCCTGGTCGTAACGCCCGTTGGTGCAGACCAGTGAGTTGATTTGCAAAAAGCTGGTCTGACGTTTCTGGGTAGTCACACCGATTTTTGTAACCTCGGCAGGCAGCAATCCCTGTGCCTGCGTCACACGGTTCTGCACGTTCACTGCCGCCATATCGGGGTCGGTACCTTGCTTGAAGTAAACCTGTATGGTAGCCGAACCGTTATTGGTAGCCGTCGAGGTCATGTAAATCATGTTTTCCACACCGTTGATACTCTCCTCCAACGGCATGATGACACCGTTCATCACGGCATCGGCATCGGCACCTGTATAATTAGCTGACACATATACCGTAGGCGGTGCAATGTCGGGATACTGCTCCACAGGAAGTGTGAAAAGAGAGATAAGGCCGATAGCAAAAATAAGGACGGAGATGGAGATGGCCATCACCGGCCGTTTAATGAATATGTTTCCTTTCATAATGTTCGTTGTTTATGGGAGTCAAGAAGTCCGGGAATACTTCCCTTCAACTCCTTCAGCTCCTGCAGGTTTTGCCGAAAGCAAAACTTGAGTTATTTTATCTGCATACCCTCTCTCAACAATCCGGCTCCTTTTGCCACGATTTCCTCACCCGGCTTCAGACCATCCATTACCACAAACTCACGTCCGTCGCTTATCGGAGCAACCGAAACCAGTGCAGAAGCAGCCTTGCCATCCACTACCTTATATACCAAATACTTGTCTTGCATCTGTACGGCAGCACCCTGTGGAATGACGATACAGTCTTTATAGACACTGGGGATAGATACACTGCCGGAGGCTCCACTATGCAGCAAGCGTGCTTCATTGGGGAACACGGCACGTGCAATGACCGTACCCGTCTGGCGGTCGATGACACCACTGATGGATTCGATCTTGCCTTTCTCTCCGTAAACGGAATTATCGTTCAGTGTCAGTGTCACCTCTGGCATATTTTTCAAGGCCTCGTCCATTGAGCCGTATTGCCGGGTGAGGGAGAGCAACTGATTTTCGGTCATGGAGAAATAGACGTACATCGTACTATTGTCGCTCACCGTAGTAAGAGGTTGTGCCATGGCCGAGCTGACCAATGCACCTACACGATAAGGCAAAGCGCCCACCACACCGTCACTGGGACTCTTTACCTCGGTATACGAAAGGTTATTGCGGGCATTCACTTCCTGTGCCTCGGCCTGTGCCAGTTGTGCCTTGGCTGTGAGGAAACTGTTTTCAGCAGTCTTCAGACTGAATTCCGATACAACCTTCTGCGTATACAATTCCTTCTGACTATCATAATTCAGCTGAGCGGTGGCCAAAGAAGCACGGGCTGTTTCCACATTGGCTTCAGCTGTTTTCAAAGCCGCTCTATAGGGTACCTGGTCGATAACAAAGAGCAACTGCCCCCGACGTACCACTTCACCTTCGGTCACACAAAGGCTCACAATTGTACCCGATACCTGCGGATAGATGTCAATGTCCTGCCTTCCACGAATGGTAGCGGAATAAGAAGTAGAAAATTCCTTGTCGGTGGTACCCACCGTCATAGTCTCGTAAGAAGAGGATTGCATAGCGGCATTTGGTGTCTGCTTGCACGATGCAAATCCAAATACTGTACAACCGATAAGTGTTATCAGTCGCATCTGTCTGATCTTAAACTTTTTCATGTCCAACTTATTGATTTAAAATTGGCACAAAGATAGAAGAATAGAACAAGCCATATGTTATCTAAATTCCCGTATAGATGTCCCATATTCCCCACCTTATACTTAAAAATATTACATAAAGAATAATAGAACAGCCTTTATGAGAAATAGAACAACTTAGTTTTACTAATATTCCCCAACTTTGCAACGGGAGAAAAGAACAGTCTTCCATATTATCGACCCGTAAACTAGAGTACCTTATACATTATGACATTCACAGCATCAGATGAAATTATGCAATTCTAATAAATATAATATGTATACGAACGAAAAAACAATCATTACAGTTGATATCGATGATTTCAAGAAGTATAAAGAAGAAACAAGGGGAGAATATGTAGATTATGTAGATGATAATGTCATAGTAGCACGTAACATGGAGAAACTCCCCTACTCCAACCGGATGATAAGGCTGAATCTTTTCATCATCGTTGCTTGTATTGAAGGAAAAATGCAACTGAACATCAACAAAAAGGACTATCAGTTACAGGCTGGAGAAGCATTCGTCTGCCTGCCAACCATGATTATAAGCAACATGCTCCTTAGTCCACAGCACAAGGTCAACCTGATAGGTTTTTCCACCAAATTTCTGCAACAGACGGTAAAACGAGAAAAAGCAGCAGAAAAAGCCTTGTATTATCTCTATAAGAATCCTATTTTTGCCAAATCACCGGAAGAAAAAACAAAAGAAAGCCAGAATTTCAATCTGTATTATCAACTGATTATGGACAAAATCAGTGATCCCTCACACCGTTACCGCCAGGAAATTCTGGGATATCTCTTCTCTGCCGTGTTCCATGAAATGCTGGCAGGCATCCAGAAACACTCCGATGAAACCGAAGAGACAGGAATAGAAGCCAAACGAAGCAAGCATATCTTCAAACTGTTCATGGAAGAACTGACTGCTGACGGAGGAATACACCGCTCTGTAAGCTACTATGCCGACCGACTGTGCTATTCAGCCAAATACATCTCGGCGGCCATTAAGGAAGTCAGTGGCCATACTCCGACTGAATGGATCAATGAATATGCCATCGAACAAATAAAATATCAGTTGAAACATTCTGAGAAGTCTATCAAGGAAATAGCAGAGATGTTCAACTTCCCCAACCAATCTTTTTTTGGCAAATATGTAAAGGCTCATATAGGCATGTCTCCAGCCCGATATCGTGTTCATTCGGACAGCGAAGAGCAAGACAGCCCACAAACCGAATCTTAAAAATGTTTCCACTACATAACTTTTTTCAAGAGAAAGCTTGTGTTTCCAATTAAAATGCATACATTTGCCTCAGTTAAGCATTAAAACGTAAACAAAGAATGACAATCAACCTGCATAAATATTGGTGGTGGCAACCGTTACAACTCATACAAAGTCGTAAAGGGGGCAACACTCATATATGCAGTCATTGATACACCGCTTCCACCTTCCGAAAGGATCAGGACAGCCGGAAAGGACAAGCAAAAAGAAAAGAGCTTCGCCGCAACTTGCGACGGAGCTCTTTTTCTTTTTACCCCAACCCCAGCAACTATCATTTAAAAATACATTGCAACAATGAACTATTCAATTGATTCAAACGGTTATTACGGTGAATTCGGCGGAGCCTACATCCCCGAAATCCTGCACCGCTGTGTCAGCCAACTGCAGGAAGCCTGCCGTACCATCCTGCCTCGTGATGATTTCAAACGCGAATTCGAAGACCTGCTGCGTCACTATGTAGGTCGCCCGTCGCCACTTTACCACGCCCGCCGCCTGTCCGAGAAATACGGCTGCAAGGTCTATCTGAAACGGGAAGACCTGAACCACACCGGCGCTCACAAGATCAACAACGCCGTAGGCCAGATGCTACTGGCCCGCCGCATGGGCAAGCGGCGCATCATTGCCGAGACCGGTGCCGGACAGCACGGTGTGGCGGCCGCTACCGTCTGCGCCCTGGCCGGCATGGAGTGTATGGTCTTCATGGGGAAGACCGACATCGAACGCCAGCATGTCAACGTAGAAAAGATGAAGATGCTGGGGGCACAGATAGTACCCGTCACCTCGGGCAATGCCACCCTGAAGGATGCCACCAACGAAGCTATCCGCTACTGGTGCTGCCACCCCGATGATACGTACTACCTAATAGGCTCTACCGTAGGCCCGCATCCTTACCCGCAACTGGTGGCCCACCTGCAGTCGGTCATCGGCAAGGAAATTGCCCGCCAGCTGGTCGAACTCGAAGGCCGCGAACATCCCGACCACCTGGTGGCTTGCGTGGGTGGAGGCAGCAATGCCGCCGGTACCCTGCTGCGCTTTCTGGACGACCCACGGGTACACATCGTACTGGCCGAAGCAGGCGGACTGGGTGTAGATTCTGGCAAAACGGCAGCCACCCTAGCACTGGGACGTGTGGGCATTCTGCACGGTGCACGCACCCACGTCATTCAGGACGAGGACGGACAAGTGACTGAACCCTACTCCATCTCCGCCGGACTGGACTATCCGGGCATTGGCCCCCTGCATGCCCACCTGGCCGCCACGAAGCGGGCCGACGTCCTGGCCGTCAACGACGACGAGGCCCTGCGTGCAGCCTATGAGTTGACCCGGCTGGAAGGCATTATCCCCGCACTGGAGAGCGCCCACGCACTGGCTGTACTCCCCCGCCTCCAAACCAAGCCCAACGATGTAGTCGTCATCACCGTATCAGGGCGTGGCGACAAAGACATGGACACTTATCTGAAACATCAAAACGAATACAACCTATGACTTACCGTTACACTACCCAAACACGTACCCTGCCCGGCGACATCCACACCCCGGTCAGCACGTACCTGAAACTGCGTGACCTCTTCCCGCAAAGTGCCCTCATGGAGAGTTCCGACTACCATGGAGGCGAGAACGGCCGTTCCTTCATCGGCCTCTGTCCCATCGCCTCCATCAGTATCGGGCACGACATCGTCGTAACCCGAATGCCCGACGGCTCACGGCAGGAGAACACGCTGGAAGCCGAAGGAGGGATGGCTCTGGCCCTGAACCACTTCCTGGCCCACTTCCAGGTTACAGGTGAAGGAAGCCGTTACTGCGGCCTTTACGGCTACACCTCGTTCAACGCCGTGCGTTACCTCGAAGGTATTGCCGTGAAAGACAGCCGACAAGCACTGAATGACGCTCCCGACACCCTCTATATCCTCTACCGATACCTCATCGTCTTCAACGACTTCAACCACGAACTGATGCTCGTCGAAATGCTGGGCGAAGGTGAGACCAGCGGCCTGGACCAAGTACAGACCGCCGTAATGAACCGCAACTTTCCTACTTACGGTTTCCACCCTACGGGAGAAGTGACCTCCACACTGACCGACGACGAACACCGCGCCAACATCCGCCGTGCCATTGCCCACTGCCTGCGGGGCGACGTGTTCCAGATGGTACTGTCACGCCGCTTCGAACAACGATTCGAAGGCGACGACTTCAACCTCTATCGTGCCCTGCGTAGCGTCAATCCTTCGCCCTACCTCTTCTATTTCGATTTCGGAGGCTTCCGCATCTTCGGTTCCTCACCCGAAACACACTGCCGCATCGCCGACAGACGGGCCTACATCGACCCCATAGCGGGTACCACCCGACGCACAGGCAACCGCGAGGAAGACAAAGCGGCCACCCGACGTCTGCTGGACGACCCCAAGGAGAACGCCGAACACGTGATGCTCGTCGATCTGGCACGCAACGATCTGGCACGCAACTGCACCGACGTGCGTGTGGACTTCTTCCGTGAACCGCAGCTGTACAGTCACGTCATCCACCTCGTCAGCCGCGTCAGCGGCGACCTGCGACCAGAAACCAATGCCGTAAAAACCTTCCTCGACACTTTTCCCGCCGGCACACTGAGCGGTGCACCCAAGATACGGGCCATGCAGCTCATCAGCGAACTGGAGCCACACAACCGCGGTGCCTATGGCGGATGCATCGGCTTCATCGGGCTGGACGGCTCGCTCAACCAGGCCATCACCATCCGCACCTTCGTGAGCCGAAACAGCGTGCTGTGGTTTCAGGCAGGCGGCGGCATCGTGGCCAAAAGCAACGTGGAGAACGAATTGCAGGAAGTGAACAACAAGCTGGCGGCCCTGCGCCGCGCCATCGAACTGGCACAAAACTTTTAGCCCAAGGAGACATGACAATGGAAAGAGACATTCTGAAAGAAATCATCGCGCACAAACGCGAAGAGGTGGAGACGCAGAAATGCCACCTCACTGCCGGCCAGCTGGCAGCCGTAGCCGACGAAAAAGGACAACGGATTACTCATAGCCTAAGACAGGCCCTGGCAGCCTCGCCCACGGGCATCATCGCCGAGTTCAAACGCCGTTCGCCGTCGAAGAGCTGGATCAACCGCGAGGCACGGCCCGACGAGATAATCCCCCAATACGAGGCCGCAGGGGCCGCCGCCCTTTCCATCCTGACGGACGAGGCCTTCTTTGCCGGCAGGCTGGGTGACCTCACTACCGCACGGCCGCTCGCCACCCTACCCATCCTGCGCAAGGACTTCGTCATCGACCCTTACCAGTTGTTGCAGGCACGTGCGGCAGAGGCTGACGCCGTGCTGCTCATCGCCGCCTGCCTCGACCGAAGTCAGTGCGGCGAACTGGCGCAACAGGCCCACGAACTCGGACTGGAAGTCCTGCTCGAACTGCATGCACCCGACGAACTGGATTACCTGGACTGCCGCCCCGACCTCGTGGGAGTAAACAACCGCAGCCTGGGTACCTTCCACACCGATGCCTCGCATGCCGTCGACCTGGCTGAAGCCTTGGCACAAGCCACGGCAAGCACGGACCCTCACCCGCTGATGGTGGCCGAAAGCGGTATCCACGATGCCGAGACGGCCTGCCTGCTGCGCCGCCACGGCTACCGCGGACTGCTCATCGGCGAACGCTTCATGCGGAGCGAATGCCCGGGCGACGAACTGCACGCGTTCATCCAACAGATGTCTCACCTTCAAAACCCCACAACCTTATGAACCTGCTTATCAAAGTATGCGGCATGACCGACGGCGAGAACATCCGCCGGGTCGAGGAGTTGGGCGTGGATTTCATCGGCTTCGTGTTCTACCCCCGCTCGCCCCGCTTCGTCTACCAGATGCCGGACTACCTGCCCCGACGTGCCCGGCGCATCGGAGTATTTGTCAACGAGACCAAGGAAACCGTGCTGACGTATGCCGACCGCTTCGAGCTGGACTATGTGCAACTGCATGGCAAGGAGTCGCCTCTGTACTGCCAATCATTGCGCGAAGGCCACGGTCTGAAGGTCATCAAGGCCTTCCACCTGGCCACCCCGCGCGACGTAGCCGCCACAGAAGCCTACCACGGCACCTGCGACTACTTCCTCTTCGAGAGCAAGACGCCCCAGCTGGGCGGTACGGGACGGCAATTCGATTGGAGCCTGCTCCACCGCTACGCCGGCCGCACACCGTTCTTCCTGAGCGGAGGCCTCAATGCAGGCAGCGCAAATGCCATCCGCCAGTTCCGCCACCCGCAGCTGGCAGGTATCGACCTTAACAGCCGCTTCGAGACGGCGCCCGGCCTAAAGGACGTGGAAAGGCTGCGCGGCTTCCTGCAAGAGTTAACCAAATAACTGAATGATTTAAAGACTTACATCCTCATGAACCACATTGCTATTATAGACAACTACGACTCGTTCACCTACAACCTGGTGCAACTGGTCGAACAGGCAGGCGCACGGGTCACCGTACTGCGCAACGACCGCTTCGCCCTGCCCGACCTCGCAGCCTACGACAAGCTGCTGCTCTCGCCCGGTCCCGGCATTCCGCAGGAAGCCGGACTGCTGATGCCCGTCATCCATACTTATGCCGCAACCAAACCCATCCTGGGCGTCTGCCTGGGCGAACAGGCCATCGGCGAGGCCTTCGGCGCACGGCTGTGCAACCTCTCCGACGTGTTCCACGGCGTGCAGACCGAAATCAGCCTCGACGGTCCCGGCGTGGCCGACGACTACCTCTTCGACGGCCTGCCCCGCCGCCTGACCGTGGGCCGCTACCACTCGTGGGTCGTCAGCCGCGAGGGCCTGCCGGACACGTTGGCCATCACCGCCGTGAGCGACGAGGGTCTCATCATGGGCCTGCGCCACCGCACACTGGACGTGCACGGCATCCAGTTCCACCCCGAGTCGGTGCTCACGCCCCTGGGCGAACGCATCATCCGCAACTGGACAGCGCATACGTCATGAACCGGACGGCTGTAAAGCAATCTTACGAATCCCGGCACACATCCTCCTTCGCCCCGGAACTTCCCTCAAGCCCCGCTCAAAACACCTTCTGAAGGGGGTCACAGTACCCCACGTAGGGGTAGACCGATACCCCACGTAGGGGTGCAATGATAACCCACGTAGGGGTGCAACGATAACCCACGAGTGAGGTACAACAGCAGGTCACGAGTGCCCTGCGACGCGCCCATTCGTACATATTATTTACCATAAACCATCAACTGCACATGAAACAGATACTTTCCCGACTCTTCAACCACGAGCACCTGAGCGAGGCCGAAGCCCGCCAGTTGCTGCTCGACATCACGGCCGGCCGCTACCCCGACGCACAGGTGGCTGCCCTGCTGACGGCCTTCTGCATGCGCGACATCACCGTAGACGAGCTGACCGGCTTCCGCGAGGCGCTGATGCAGACACGCGTACCCATCGACTTCGCCCCCTACCGTCCCATCGACATCGTGGGCACCGGAGGCGACGGCAAGAACACGTTCAACATCTCCACCTGCGCCTGCTTTGTCGTGGCGGGCGCGGGCTACAAGGTGGCCAAGCATGGCAACTACGGCGCCACGTCGGTGAGCGGCGCGAGCGACGTCATCGAGGAGCACGGCATCCGCTTCACCGCCGACCCCGACACCCTGCGACGCAGCATGGACGAATGCAACCTGGCCTACCTGCACGCCCAGCTCTTCAACCCCGCCATGAAGTCGGTGGCCGCTGTGCGCAAGTCGCTGGGCGTGCGCACCCTGTTCAACCTGCTGGGCCCCCTCGTCAACCCCTGCCGCCCCGCCTACCAGCTGCTGGGCGTCAGCCAGTTGTCGCTGATGCGCCTCTACACCTATGTATTTTGCAAGGCAGGCGTGGAGTTTGCCGTGGTCAACAGCCTCGACAACTACGACGAAATCTCCCTGACCGACGAGTTCAAGGTGATGACCTGCCGCGACGAGCGCATCTACCGCCCGCAGGAGCTGGGCTTCGACCCGGCCCGCCCCACCGACCTGCAAGGGGGCCGAAGCCGCGGGGACGCGAGCCGCATCTTCGACGCCGTGCTCACCAACCGTGCCACCCCAGCCCAGAAGCACTGCGTACTGGTAAACGCCGCCTTCGCCATCCAGCTCATGGAGCCGGACAAGGAGATAGGCGAGTGCATCGACATCGCCCGCCGTTCGCTGGAAAGCGGGCAGGCGCTCAAGACACTAAAGAAATTCATTGAAATAAACCGATAGACAAGAAAACCATGAACCGTATAGACCAACTTTTCCAGACCAAGAGCAGCCGCATCCTCTCCATCTACTTCTGTGCCGGCTGCCCCACTCCCGACGGCACCGCCGCCACTATCCAGGCCCTGCAGGACGCGGGCGTGGACATGATTGAGATAGGCATCCCCTTCAGTGACCCCCTGGCCGACGGCCCCGTCATCCAACAGGCCGCCACTACTGCCCTGCGCAACGGCATGAGCCTGCGCCGTCTCTTCGACCAGCTGGCCGACATCCGCCGCACGGTACACATCCCCCTGCTGCTGATGGGCTACCTCAACCCCATCCTCCAATTCGGCTTCGAGGCCTTCTGCCAGCGCTGCCGGACGTGCGGCATCGACGGCCTCATCATCCCCGACCTGCCCCTGCGCGAATACCGCAAGCACTACCAGGCCACGGCCGAACGCTACGGCCTGCACGTGGTGATGCTCGTCACGCCCGAGACGAGCGACGAACGGGTGCGCGAGATAGACCGGCACACGGGAGGCTTCATCTACATGGTGTCGTCGGCAGCCGTCACGGGAGCCCAACGCTCGTTCGACGAGCAGAAACAGGCCTACTTCCGCCGCATCGACAGCCTGGGGCTGAAGCACCCGCGGCTGGTGGGCTTCGGCATCTCCAACAAGGCCACGTTCGAGGCGGCCTGCGGGGCCTCATCGGGCGCCATCATCGGCAGCCGGTTCGTCACCCTGCTCAGCGAGGCCGGAGGCGACGCGGCTCTGGCCATCGCCCGACTGAAGGAAGCGTTGACAAAGGATTAGTTATTATTTCTGGATGGAAGCCTTCACCACCTCCAGACACACGGCATCCTGAAAAGCCCGCGCCTGGCGGCCCGACAGCACGTTCTGCGTCATGATGGCGAAGGCCACCCAATGCCCTTCGGTGGTCTTCAGGTAGCCCGCCAGCGCATTGATACCCGTATAGGAGCCGGTCTTGGCATGCACCTGCCGGAAGGCGGGCGTGCCGTAGCCCATGCGGTACTTCAGCGTGCCGTCCACCCCGCTCACGGGCAGGGCCTTGTAGAGCGGCGAGAAGATATCGCTGCGCGAATAGGCATAGCGGAGCATGGCCACCAGCAGCTCGGGCGAAAGGTAGTCGTAGTGCGACAGGCCGCACCCGTCGGCCAGGCTGTAGTGCTTCGGGTTCAGCCCGACGCGCCTGATGAGGGCCCGCATGGCGTCCAGCCCGTCCCGGGCCGACACCCGCTTCTTGCCGCCCGAGGCCAGCACGCCCGCCCGACAGAGCATGGCTTCGGCGTTCAGGTTGTCACTCTCCTTGAGCATCTCGTCGAGCACGGCCTGCAGGGGCGTCTCGTGTGTGGCCAGCCTCGTACATGGCTCCGTGCGGGGCAGGTCGCCGAAGCAGTAGGCCGCCTCGATACCCGCACGGGTGCTGTCTGTGACGGCCGTACAGCGGATGCCCGCCTCCAGCAGCCGCTCCACAAAGACGTGCATGAACATGCGGCCCGAGTCGAAGAGGCTGAACGAGCGTCCCTCCGCCGCCCGCACGTTGCCCTGCAGGGTGATGCAGTTACCGTTCTCCATCCAGTTGCGCGCCACGCGCAGCGGCCCCGCGGCGGGCCAGTGGCTGCGCGTGTGGTTCTCTATCGTATAATATGTGGAAGATGGGTTGCCCATGACCAGCGCCGAGAGCCCCCGCCCGTCGGGCACGATGGACAGCTGGAGCACGCCCTTGTTCAGCATCAGCGGCGAGAGGTAGGGCTGATAGGCAGCGGGAGCGTCGTCCCACAGCCAGCCCGAGCCCCAGTAGAGCGAGTCCTTCATCGACACGTCGCCCACGATGCGGCCGTCCACCACACGGATGCCCCGCTTCGTCAGGCCGCCGATGAGCTCCTCCAGGTCGTCCGTGTCGAACTCGGGGTCGAAGCTGCCCACCACGTAAAGGTCGCCCCGCAGCGTGTCGCCCGCCACGCGGCCCGTGGTCCACAGCTCCGTGCGGAACGGCTCCATGGCCCCCGGCTGGGCCAGCGTCGTGATGGCCGTCATCACCTTCATGGTCGAAGCCGGGCGCGACAGCTTGTCGGCCTGGTGTTCGTAGAGCGTGCGTCCGGCCGAGAGGTCGTAGATGCAGATGCCCGCCGCGGCGCCCCGTGGCAGGTTGTGCTTCACGATTGTGTCGAGGCGGGCGCGCAGCAGGCTGTCGGCCGGCTGCGGCGACTGTCCCCGCAGGCCGGCGGGGCCGGCAAGGAGCAGCAGGGAGAGCAGGAGGATGGTCTTCATCAGGGTCATGCGTATCGTGTGTGTAGGGTTACGGCTGCAAAGATAGGCAAAACCGCCCGTCCGCCCAGCCCGTGGCGCACAAAAAAAGGGAGCCGAAGCCCCCATTCCCCTATTTTCAACTCTCCACTCTCCGCTTACAGCGGGCTTCCCCCTTCGCCGTCGTCGCCGCCGGGCTCGGTGCCACCGCCCCCGGGCGTGGTGATGTTCTTGGCCTTGCGGTAGGCGTCGAGCGAAGCATAGTTCACGTCGCCGTCCAGCACGCCGCCGTTCTCGAACTGGATGGCGCCGATGACCGCCTCGCGGAACTCCCTGCTGGGCGTGAAGAGGATGCGCGGCTCCTTGATCATGGTCGAGGCGTTGTATTTCGTGATGTCTTCCACGCCGTCGCTCTTGAAGGTGATGCGCAGCGTGCCCAGGTCGCCCACGCGCACCGTGTGGCCCTGCAGCAGCTGCTGGCGGGCATAGTTGCCCAGCAGTTCGAGGGCGGCCTCCATTTCCTTGGGAGCCACGGTGGTGTTCTCGGTGGCGGCGCGCGTCATGGCCTTCACCGTCTGTGCGGCCTCGCTCAGCGGGGAGGCATACCATTTCTTCGGGGAATCTTTCACAAGCGGATTGCTCCGTTGTACCAATTTGTACTTGTACATAATTTTTTATGAATTAAAAAGTTAGACATATAGCCCCGCACGCGGCAGGGACCGATTTTTGGATACTTGATTATCAACCACTTACAGACACCCGCGAGTCTCTGCCGGAAACTCTAAGGAGTCATGGCCCGACACTCTAAGGAGTCACGGCCGATAACTCTAAGGAGTCTTGCCCGATGACTCTAAGGAGTCTCTGCGGGCGGCTTCGGGGTGTGGGCGGCGTGTAAAGAGGTTTTACCGCCCGCCGCGCGCCCCGAGGCCGGGAGGGGCGGTCAGCTATTTCACGTTGAGGGTGACACTTTCGTTTTTATAGTCATTACTCATGGAAGTGTCGGTTTCCCATGTCGATTTCTGTGCCGACGTCAGCGTCAGGGTCAGCGTCTTTCCGCCTTCCTGCCTGCCGCAATACCATTCTGTCAGCTTAGTCTGCTGGGTGATGTCCAGCGCAGACAGCTCGTTGCCGTAGCAATTCAACTTAGACAGCTCGGTCAGCCCGTTGAGGTCCAGCGCGGTCAGGTTGTTCTTGTAGCAATACAAGGTCGACAGCGCCGTCAGCCCGCTGAGGTCCAGCGTGGCCAGCTTGTTGTTGTAGCACTGCAATCTCCACAGCTTGGTCGACCCGCTGAGGCTCAGCGCGGTCAGCTGGTTGTCGTTGCACATCAAGTCACCCAGTTCGGTCAGCCCGCCGGCATTCAGCGTGGTCAGCTTGTTGTTGTAGCACTGCAAGGTCTCCAGCTTGGTCAGCCCGGATACGTTCAGCGTGGTCAGCTGGTTGTTGTTGCATACCAAGTACTGCAGCTCGGCCAGTCCGCTGGCGTTCAGTGTGGTCAGCTGGTTATAATCGCAGTACAATGTCGTTATGCGGGTATAGTGTCCTACACCGGCAAGGCTGGTTAAACTTTTACTTGTCACGGACAGTTTGGATGTGTTTCCTACATTGCCCAACTCCGATGCGTTCAGGGTAGAGGTGCCGTCGGGATGCGGGGTTCCGACGGAGGCGCCATTGTATGTCATTCCCGTGGTGATGGCAGGCTCGAAGCCGGTCAATGCCAGCGTGCCCAGGTTGAGGATGTGTCCGGCCTGGAGGGGCGCAGGGTTGCTGGTGGCCTTGCGGTAGAGCTTGCTCTTGCTGTCTTCGTAGAGCAGGCTGAAGCCGTCGGCCAGCGTGCCGGGCATCACGACGAAGTAGTAGGCCTGCCCGCTCTCGAAGGTGCCCGTGAGGGTGATGCGGGTGGCGGGCTCGGTGGCTGTCAGCGTGCCGTCGGCGGTGTTGCAGGTCAGCTTGCCGGCCAGTGCCTCGGTGGCGTTGCCTCCCACGAGGGTGAAGATGCCTTCACCGGCCATGTCGGCGGGCACGGTGAACTTCACGAGGGCGCAGAGGTTGTCGAACACCAGGTTGGTGCTGCCGCCTGTGGCCCGGGCCAGCGCGGGCGCCAGCTGGTTGGCAAAGGTGCCGGCCACGGCGGTCTGCTCGGCGGGCAGGTTGAAGGTGACGGACGTGGCGTCCATGCTTTCTACGGCTATCAGGGGGTAGAAGGCGGTGTAGTCGGCACCCGGGATGGCAGGGCCCGAGAAGGTGGCCTTGCTGCCGTTGATGGATGCGGCATCGACCATCAACTTCTGATACGCTTCGCTACCGTCCCACAGGGCTATCTGGTCGTACTCCACCCAGTGCACATCATGGCCGTCCAGCTGTGTGCGTGTCTGCGGCCCGTCGGCCGTAAAGGTCATGAGCACGGGCTTTGCGGCCTCGTTGCCCGGGTAGTTCTCAAGGAAGTCTTCGTTGCCGCAGGCGGCGCTTATCAGTGCCGCGGCGGCCATTGTAAGGATACGTAGTGTTTTCATAAGGCATTACCAAACAAAATTGTCTTCTTCATAAGGTTTGTTCGTGCTGCCGTAGCTTCCGGCCAGGATGTCACCCTCGTTCTGCATCTCGATGACTTCACACCTGGGGGCCTCGTAGGCCTCGCGTACAGTGTTCTCGCTGTTCAAAAAATTCTTCGTTTCCATTTGATAAAAAGTTTAATAAGTTAGACAAATGAGGGGGTGTCTCAACCCCCAAAACTCTATAGAACAAATGTAGAGCAATAAAGACTATCTTGTTATAACACACGGCGCATTGTGAAGGAAAAACTATAACGTACGGCGCATCTTCATTTCTGCCCGATTATAACATACGGCGCATGCAAAACATCAAACCACTGAGGGACAACGTTTTGACATGCGCCGTATGTTATAGTCGCCCTCAAAGGGCCCGTCGGGGCCCGCCACCATCGTCCGGCCGGGGCGGCGGGCGGCGGACGGAGGCGGAAGACGGAAGGCAGGAGAAAGGAAAATGTCAAAAAAAAGGCCCAAAGAATTTTGAAGTTGGCACAAAAGCCGTATCTTTGTTTTGCAAACCGCAAAGCCCTACCAATATGACACGTTACGTCCCTATCATCACCGCCTTTCTGAAGCGCCCGCTGATGTTGGCGGCCCTCGTCTGCCTCCTCTCGTGCGGGAGGCGGCAGGAAGCCACGCCACCAGCCGACCACACCCGGCAGGCAGACAGCCTCGTAGCCGCCTGCAAGGGTCTCGATGCCCTTCAGGACCTGCTGGCCCGCTTCGAGGCCGCCCACGACGACACGGGACGGATGAGGGCCCTGACGGAAATCGGCAAGATACACCGCGAGTCGTCCGACTTCAGTACGGCCGTCGGCCTCCACGAAGAGGCCCTGACGCTGGCCAGGGAGCAGAAGGACACGGCCAACATCATCTACATACTGAACCAGCTCGGCACGGACTTCAGACGCCTGGGCATGCTGGACGAAGCCGCCGTCAGACACTACGAGGCCCTGAGCCACTGCGAGGCATTCAGCGACCGCTCGTCGGCCCGGGCGCTGAAAAGCAGGGCGGTGTCGCTCAACGGGATAGGCAACATCCAGCTCACCCTGCAGAACAACGACGTGGCCGAAAGCATCTTCCGGCAGGCCTTCGCCGTGGAGCAAAGCCTGAAGAGCCATCTGGGGCAGGCCATCAACTACGCCAACATCGGCTACATCAAGGAGGCATGCGGAGAAAGGGATTCGGCCTGGATCTACTACGGCTATTCCATGGAGCAGAACCGCCTGGCCGACTCCAGACTGGGCGTATCGCTGTGCTACAACCACTTCGGACGCCTGGCCGAACAGATGGGCGACTACCGCAAGGCGCTGGAATCGTACCAGAGCGCCTACGACCTGATGACGGGCGACAAGGACCGGTGGCACTGGCTGGAGTCGTGCCTCTCCATCGCCAAAGTCTATCTGGCCATGGGACAAAGCGGCCAGGCACGCCCCTACCTCGACGAGGGACTGAAAACGGCCACGGAAATCAAGTCGTGGGAACATCAGGCCGAGGCCTACCGCCTGAAGGCCCTGTTCGACGAGGCAAACGGCCATTACCAGGCAGCACTCGACAACCACCGGAAATACAAGGCCTACACCGACAGCCTGACCAACGAAAAGAAAATCAACCGGCTGAACAACCTCCGGCTGAAGTACATCACCGAAAAGGGGAACAAGGAGAAGGAAATCATCAGCCAGGCCTACAACGACGAGCAACAGCAGAAGCAGGTCATCCTCTACTCGCTCATCACGGTAATTCTCGTTTCGGCCGTGGCCATCTCTCTGCTCATCTATGCGCTGAGAGTGAAGGCCAAGATGCAGAACGTCATCAAGAAAGCCAGCCGGGCCAGGCAGGAGTTCTTCACGAATGTCACCCACGAATTCCGCACGCCCCTCACCGTCATCCTCGGCAGCGCGCAGGAGCTGAAAGCGAAGGCCAGGACGCCGTCCGTCGAGCTGGACGCCATCTCGAGGCAGGGACAACGGCTGCTGACACTGGTGAACCAGCTGCTGGACATAGCCAAAGTGCGTTCGGCCATAGGCAAGGCCGACTGGAAGACGGGCAACATAGTGGTGTTCATCCAGATGGTAGTGGAGAACGTCAGCCTCCAGGCCACCAGAAACCGGGTGGAAGTCGGGTATCGGCCGGAGGAAAAGGAAGTCAACATGGACTTCGTGCCCGACTTCATGTACAAAATCCTGACCAATCTCTTCTACAACGCACTGAAGTTCACTCCCCAGGGAGGCCGGATAAGCATCCGCAGCCGGGTGGCGGGCAAGAGCATCAGGATAAGCGTAGAGGATACGGGATGCGGCATCAAGCCGGACGATCTGCCCCGCATATTCGAACCTTTCTTCCAGTCGGATTCGCATAAGGATGCTGGCACAGGCATCGGCCTGGCCCTGACCAAGCAGATGACTGAGGCCATGGGCGGCCGCATAGAAGTGTCGAGCAGGCAGGGGGAAGGTACCTTGTTCAGCCTGTCCATCCCCATAAGGAACAGTGGGGACAGGCTGGAGAAATGGGTTCCCGAAGCGAAGGTGGCCGAGCACGAAGTTGCGGACAGCGAAGCCCCCAAGGAAACGGTCAACCAAGACGATGCCATCACCAAGGACGCAGACATCGCTCTGGTGGTGGAAGACAACGAAGACATCGCCCGCTACATCGGAAACATCATCAAGGACAGTTTCTCCGTCGTCTATGCCCGCAACGGAAGGGAGGGGCTGCTCAAGGCGAAGGATTATGTGCCGGACATCATCATTACAGACATCATGATGCCCGAATGCGACGGCCTGGAGATGACACGGGCCATCCGCCAATCGACCCTCCTCAACCACATCCCCGTCATCATTGTCACGGCCAAAAGCGACGAAACAAACAAGCTGGAAGGCCTCAACTGCGGAGCCGACGCCTATCTGATAAAGCCGTTCAACCCCGACGAACTGAAACTGAGAATCTGCAAGCTGGTTGCCTACCGCAGCATGCTCCGAGGGAAGTATAGCCAGCTGCTGATGGACGGCCGGGATATTTCAAAAGAGCCGGATGCGCCGGAGCAGGAGAAGAACTTCCTCGCGGAACTGAATCGTTGCATCTCGTCCCACATCTCGCTTTCCAATCTGAACTCCGAAATGATTGCAAAAACGATGTGCCTGAGCAAATCCCAACTCAACCGGAAAGTGAAGTCGCTGACCGGCATGAGTACCTCGGCCTACATCAAGCAATTGAAGCTGGCCCGTGCCCAGATGTTCCTGAAGGATCCGAAGAAGACAATCGGGGACATCGTCATGATGTGCGGTTTCGAATCGGCCAGTTACTTCACCAAGATGTTCAAGGAGAAATTCGGCATCACGCCGTCGGAATATAAAAGGAATAACATGGAAATTTAAAAGAAGCCGGCTCAAAATGTCAGTACTATTCCACTCTGAGCCGGCTATTCTTGTTTGTTTTACGGTCAACGCAGTGTAAATCGACGCGCTACCAATTAGGAAAGGTTACAATGCCTCGCGGAAAATCTCGCTCACAGTGGGATGCGGGAAGACGATCTTCTTCCACTCCTCGGCCTTGAGTTTCAGCTCGACGGCCATGCCGGCCAGGGTGATGATTTCGCTGGCGGGATTGCCCAGCACGTGTGCCCCCAGAATGGTGTCGTCCTCGGCCAGGATGAGCTTGCAGAGGCCGTTGACACCTTCGTTCTCGGCTACGAAGCGGCCGCTATAGGCCATAGGCAGCTTGACCACACGGCAAGCAATACCTTTCCGTTGCAACGACTCTTCCGTCTCGCCCACGCCCGCAATCTCAGGATTGGTATATACCACGCCGGGGATGGCGCGGTAGCTCATCGCGTCTTCCTTGCCTGCGATGTGGTTCACGGCCACTTCGGCCTCGCGTACGGCGGTATGGGCCAGAAGTGAGAAGCCCGTCAGGTCGCCGCAGACATAGACACCGGGCAGGGATGTCTGCATATGTTCGTCCACCACAATGCTGCCACGCTCGGTCTTCTGCAGGTCGAGGTTCTCCAGCCCGAAGCCCTTCGTCACGGGGCGGCGGCCCACGCTCATCAGCAGCCGTTCGGCCACCACAGAGCCTGCGCTTTCGGCGTTCTCATAACCCACCTGTACCTGTCTGCCTTCGGCCACGGCCAGCGAAACAACCTTCGTGCTGAGCATGAACTTCACGCCGCGCTTGGCATAATCGGCCCGCAGGAGGGCGACGAGTTCCTTGTCCATGCCGCCCAGTATCTCGTCCACCATCTCGATAACCGTCACCTGCACGCCCAGGCTGTTGAAGAACGAGGCGAACTCCATACCGATGACTCCGCCGCCGATGATGGCCAGCGACTGGGGCAGCTCCTTGTTGTCGAGCGCGTCGCGATGCGTCCAGTAGGGCACGGTGTCCACGCCTGCGATGGGCGGGATGAATGTCTCCGAACCCGTGCAGAGCAGCAGGTTGTCGCACTCATACACCTCTTCGCCGCAGCGCACGTGGTTCTTGTCCACCACTTCGGCCGTGCCTGTCACGATCTTTACATTATGGGCCGTCAGCTTGGCCTTGACGCCCAGCACCAGCTTGCGCACCACCTTCTGCTTGCGGGCAATGATTTTGGGCAGGTCGAAGCCCACGTTTTCGGCCGATACGGCATACTTCGAAGCATGACGCGCGCCGTCGTAGGTCTTGGCCGAATACAACAACGTCTTGGTGGGGATGCAACCCTCGTTCAGGCAGACGCCTCCCAAGCTGTTTTTCTCAAAGAGCACAACGCTCAGTCCTGCCCGTCCGGCAGCTTCGGCGACGGTATAGCCCGCAGGGCCTCCGCCGATAATGGCAACTTGATATCTTTCCATGGTGTTATTCTTTTTTTACTTATATATAAGGTTATTCGATCATTTCTTTTAGTGTATTCTTCATCTTCTCGTGGTCGCGGAAGTCGTTGCGGAGGCCGTACTTGCCCTGCTTGTCCACCAGCACATACGAGGGGATGCCGTCTATCTTGAACTTGTCGCAGAGGTAGGCCCACTGCTTGTCGGTGAGGCGGTAGTGCTTGCCCTTGATGTCGGGTATCATCTCCTTGTACTTGACGAGCGGGGAGGTCTGGTTGGCGATGTAGATCCAAACCAGGTTGTCACTCTTCAGCTCACCGTCCTTCAGCGGCTCGTTGGCTTTGATGGCCATGCGGCAGGGCGCGCACCAGGTATTCCAGAAGTCCACGAGGATGACCTTGCCCTTGTGGGGGGCAATGATGGCGTCGAAGAGCTTCTCCACAGGTACGTCGGGCGTCTGCTCGATGACCGCTTTCCCTTCGACGGCCTTGAGCAGAGCCAGCGTGTTCTCCTGCATCTTCAGCAAGGCTTCGCGCCAGAAGGGATTCTGCACGCCGTCCAGCGTCTTCAGGTCGGCTTCGGTGAGGGCGGCGTTTGAGGCTTTTTCTACCAGAGGCAACGCCAGCTTCAGTGCGGAAGCGAAGGTACCTTCCAGGCCCGCTTCCTTGGGCCATGCGATTCGGGGGTTGGCTACAGCCGATACATAACGCATCAAATCCCTTCCCATCAGCAACTTGGGGTCGGCAATGGAGAAGAGCTTGCACAGCTCCGCACGGTTCTCAGCCGTCAGCGGGTCTATTTTGATGTCCAGAGGTTTGGAGCGGTCCCATTGGCTATGTATCCTTCTGTAGTTGTGTTCGCGGAAGAAGTCACCTTGTGCCATGGCCTCTATCGCCTCCTGCTTCAGATTGATCAAGGCCAGTTCCTTGCCTGCGGGCGGCAGCTTGCTTTGGGCGATGCTGTCCGAGAGGGCCTGATAACGGCCGATGACATGCTGTGTGTATTCGGCAGCCGTCATCTTGTAGTCGGCAAACTCGCCTGTATATAAGTTCATACCATAATACTTATCCGAATACAAAGACGAAGCCGACAGGCCGGCGTATGTGCCCGAGAAGTAACAGAAGGGAATGGTCTCGAATGCCGGCAACTGTTTCTTTTCAGCCCGACGCTTCAGAATATACTGCCCGCTACGCCGCATATCCACGTAGAGGTCTATCTCCTCGCCCGGCGCCAGCCATATTTGTCCATTCACCATGCCCACGCTGACCAAAGCCTGTGCAGGTCCGTATTGCCAGAACTTGAATTCGGCCCTACCCGTTGCAGAGTCGATGGCGGCTGTATAGGGCTGCTGGCCGTTCATCAGCGTATTGAGGTAAATATTGGCTTCCTTGGCCAGCTCCTTCCGATAGCCTGAAAGGTGCATGTGTACCACCGTCTCGCCTATCTTGAATTGAGGCTCGGGCACAGCATCGGGGGCGGTTTCCGAAGCACGGATGACGTCGGCAGGGATGTCAGAAGGGCGGTCGAAAGCCTTCTTGCCCGTCAGGTCGATACCGAACAGCTTGAAGCAATCCTCGCAATCGCCCTCGATGAAGTCGAACGAGCGCGTGCCGCGCGGCAGCGGTTCGAAGGTCAGCTGGAAAGAAGCCTCGCCCGACTTGGGCATCCAGAAGAGCGAATCGGCCTCGATGCCCTGCGTGCCGGTCAGGGCGTAACGCTTGCCGTCGGCCAGCAGGTAGGATTCGGAAGTGATCCTGATCCAATAGCCCGGACGGAAATAGGCATCCGTATGGAGCACGGTGGCCGTGTCGTTCAGTTCGACTTTGGAAATGTCGAGCGTCATGGTGTTGGCCGACTCAATCAGGGGATTCTCCACGCATTTGTCCCGCTGCGTGCACGAGGCGGCCAGCCACATAGCTACAGCGGCCGTCAGAAAGGCAATCTTGTTGTGCATAATGGTTTCGATTTAATTGTAGCAACAAATATAGAGAATATTTGCTTGATACATACATCGGAAACAAATAAAAATCGACTGACTTCGTCCACCGTCTATTGACAGATTGACACTTTGATTTTCAAACCGTTTGAGAATCGCTTCGTTCGGTCCAAAGGTAAGGCTGATGTTGAAACGAATGAAGCACAAAAAGGGGTAATTGACATAGTGGAAACAAACCATTGATTTACGCTTCGTAAAACAGCCTTTTCGGACATGGATTGCACCGTTTTCCTACAGACGCTTCCGCCCGATGCCTCTCCATGCCCGAAAGCCTTGTCATTCGTGGTCCTGACGCGAATACTCCGAAAATTCACAACCGAAGCGCTCCACCATCCAGTTGTCCATCTCGTCGGCCCGACAGGCCAGGTTGATCAGATTGTGGCGGATGGCTTCCTCCGATTCGTCGTTCAGGTCGGACAGATGGATGCGGTAGGCCAGATAAATCTGACGACCCTCGATACCCATCTTGTAGGGCGAGAAATCTTCGGACAGCATATAGTCGAGTACTGGCTCCACCTCCTTCTTGGGGAGCAGGTTGATGGGCGACACGGCAAACAGATAGGTATTGTCATAAACAAAAATGCGTATCTCCGAACTGCCTTTGTGGAACGTCCACGAGTCGTAACCGTCGCGTGCCAGCACTGGGTTCACTCCCATTTCCGCAATGGCCCGCTCGCAGAAGACGGCCAAAGGCGAAGGCTCGTGCTCGGCAAAAATACCTTCGGGCAACTTCTCGCCACACGAAGGACAATATTCTTCCTCCTCGCTGATCAATTCATCACAACTGTCACACTGCACCTGAAAACACGAACGGTCGATGCTGCCGGCCGACTCAAGCAGCTTGCGGAGCGCCTCTACACGGATGCCGAAGCCCATGTTGTCGGCATTGCTGAACTTGCTCACGGTGACACCCACCACCTCATTGCGCTCGTTGAAGATGGGACCTCCCGAGTTACCCGGATTGACGGCCGCATCGGTTTGTATATAATACTTGCCGTCCACCAGCTGTTTGGGCGAAGAAACCGAACCTTCGGTCACCGTAAAGGGCATGCCATAGGGATAACCGGCCACACTTACCTTACCGCCTATCTCCAGCGAGTCGTCGGAAGCGAGATTCAGCTCGGGCAGGTGCGAAAAGTCACCCTCGGCAGCCAGCAGGGCAATGTCGAGCGAAGGGTTCACCAGCACCACACGGGCCAGGAAAGGACGACGGTCGTTATCATGCAAGGCCACGGCATGGTATCCGCTGACCACGTGATAGTTCGTCACAAACAAGTCATATGACTTCAGGTAGAAACAGCTTCCGGAGCCTCCGGCATGCGTCACCTTGTACACCAATTTATATATATTCTGATCCATAAATCTATGTCCTCCGTTATTCAGTTATAACCCCATTGCTTTCTTCTGTATCTCGGCTACGAGACGGGTATATTCCTCCATGTCGCCCCGCATCATGGCCTGGGCCATCTGTTGTTGCAGCTGCTGCATCTCTTCGCCCGCCATGGCCTGATATGCCTTCTGCTGCATCTGCATGGCCATAGCCATCTGTTGCTGCATGGCTTCGGCAGCGTCTTCGCCTCCCATCAGGCCTTCCAGCCCTTCCATATCGGGCAGGTCATCGTCCAGGTCGCCATCCATGATGCGGTCCATGGCTTCGTAGAGCATTTCCGATGCCTTCTCCACCGTCTGTCCGCCGGCCGCCTTGAGCGCTTTGGACAGGATACGGCTGATGTCGTCCTGCATGTCGTTGTAGAAATAGGCTTCATAGAAGGCGTAGAGCAGACGCACCGCACTGCGTTCGTAATTGTCGCTCTGCATGGCTTCGGCGGCTTCCTTGTAAACTCCCTGAAAATTCTCCTGCACATTCTTCAGTGAAGAGCGACGTTTGGTAGAAACCAGCGTGTCGGTGAAGTAGAGGTCTTCGGCCAACTTCTCGCGAGAAGTGGCCAGCAATTTCTCCAGGAAGGCTTTTCCCTTGGCCACTACCTCCACAATGGGCCGTTCGGCATCCATATCGTCCACAGCCTTCTCCAGGTCGTTGAGCAGTTGTCCCTGCGGACGGGCAAAGTAGGAAATCTGATAAAAAGCTGTGTCGAGTACATTCCACGAGTAGCCGTAGCGACGGTCGGCATCGTATTCCTTCAGTGCCTCGAGCGCAGACTTGCCGACCGTCTGTATGGCTTCATAGATACGCTCCACCTCTTCAGGCGGATAGGGAGTAACCTGCGGCTCGTAGCAACGGATGGCGCCGAACTTGGTACAGAACTCGTCGTCATACTTGTCGCCGATGTGGCAGATGTTCTGCAACACGTAGAACATCTTGTGCGGATGGCTCTGCGACAAGGGGTACGAATACTCCATCTTGAGCTTTTCCCCCTCTTTCACAAAGCGGGGCAGCAGCAGTTTGTTCAAGTTCAGGTCGGCCACCTGACGGAGCATGGCCACACGCCCTTTCTCGGGCAGGCACAGAAAGTCGGCCACTACGCTGACTGTATTGTCCGCTATGCGGATATGCACCAGAATGGAACCGTGGGGAATGTGGAATTCGGTACCTTCCGCGTTGCCATACTTGGAGCGGAAACCCGCATTCAGATAATCGAGCAAACTGTGAAAGGCATCCAGATAAGCTCCTTGGCCATACAGGTCAACACTTCTCTCATAAGCCTCCATACACACGGAGCTCTGCGTGGAGTCCGTCACAGGCGGGATAAAAATAGGTGTCTGTTTCATATCATGATATCATTTTAAAAAGGATAGGTTCAGCATTCGTTCTATATCCCGTCCGCCATACGGCAGGCCAGGGTAATGTCATTGTAGATTTCCTCCAGCATACGTCCCTCCCCTTTCAGTGCGTCTGGCCGAAGGCGCAGGAATCCCCGTGGCATGGAAGCCGCATAATAGAAATAGCCGCGGCTGAAGGAAAACATCAGGTCACGCCCAAAGGCATCGTGCAGGGCGGTGAGACGCCGCATCAGGGCCGGTGTCAGCACTATGCGGGCTGCCACTTCATTGTCGGCATACACCACGAACCGCCGCTCGAACTCGGGGTCTTCCAGCACTACGAGGCGGGCATGGAAGCGTTTGTGCAGGGCCTGTATCTGCCGGGCCAGGTAGCCAACCTTGTCTTCCAAATGGTCGGGGAGCACCAGAATATCGCCCTCGTAGCGGCGTTCCGTCCGACACCAGCCGAACATGCCGCGGAAATTGTACGCACTGCTCTCCATACGCGCAGCAAAGACAGGTCGCAGCACATGGCGGTAGAGCATCACGAAATAGCCGGCTACGGGATGATACTGCCAACGGTTGACCCATCCGTAGGAGACGGCTACATCGGCCACATGCAGCCGGCCGTCAGCCGATTCGATCTCGCCGTAGGTCTCCACACCCAACCGCGGATCGCCGAACGACACCGTGAACAGGCGGCTTCCCCCCAGCAGTTCGCTGTCCGCCTCCGACGACAGGGAGAAACTAACCTGCGGCACTAAGGCCTGCATCACCCGCCTTGTAGCCGCCGCTTCCTGCCGCTGGAAGGATGCCATGCTGCGCGACAACAGAAAACTCAATACCACCAACCCGATGAATACCGGCAGCAGGGTCTGTGTCAGCATTCCATAGTCGTCCCAACCCAGCCGTGCCAGCAACAGACCGCCAAACAGCACAAACATGAACCAGCAGAACACCAGCAAATAAACTACCACACTCAGCACCCGCACCACGCGGCGCCATCTTTCCACACGGACCAGCTCACCGTGCAGTTCCGCTTCCAATGCCTTGAAATCGATTGTATCCATAGTCTCTATTTTTATTCAGGAATCAGGCCGATACATTCATGAACTTACCTTCCGAACAATCCGGCCACATCGACATTGCGCCGTTCCTCCTCGGGTATCTCAATCAACGGTTCTTCAACATGACGCTGCCTGCGGGCCACGACAGACGAAGGAAACATCTCGATAGCATTATTGTAATCCGTCACCGCCGCATTGTAGGTCCGGCGAATGGCCTGCAGTTGAAGTTCCATCTCCTCGATGTTGGCCTGCAGCCGATGGAACTGCCCGTCGGCCTTCAGTTCGGGATAGTCCTCCACCGATACGTTCAGCCGTGACAGCAGGGACGACAATTCGCCGCCTGCCCTGATCTGTTCGCCTTCCGAAGCCGAAGAGGACAGATGCGAACGCAGTTCCGCAATGCGGACCAACACCTCGCTCTCGTGTCCCATATAAGCCTTTACACTCGCCACCAAGTTAGGTATCAGGTCATTACGCTGCTTCAGCACCACACAAATGCTGCTGCGGCATTGTCTGACTCGATTCCGTTTGGCTATCAGATTGTTGGCCGTCCACACATACCAAAGTATGAAAAGCAATGCCACGCCGACCAGTCCACAAACAAGAGCTGTCATATTTCCCTCAGTTCAGTTATGAAACGATTAGTAGTTACAGTTTTTTATATAAGCAAAAGTAACGTCTAATCCATAAACATGGAAATAGAGGAGGGGGATAAAAGGGAAGGAAAAGAAACAGGTGTAAAAGTATGAAAAACAAGAAACTAACCTTCTTGGAGAAGGGGAATATAAGGGGACAATTTATCGAATGACCCCATCTGAAACAGCAGTCGAAAGCAGACTGCCATAAAGAGAGGCGGAAACAAGAAGCGAAACAGGCCGTCCTGACACAGTGCTTTATGAAGTCACGACACAGTGCTTCGTGACACCCTCATGAAGCACCGTGTCAGAGGGTCACGAAGCACCGTGTCGCAACCCCATCAAACGGAACAAAGAGAAACGATAGCATACTTTATGCCCGCCCGCACTTCCAAAGCGTGAAGGAAAGCAGATCAGAACTCCCGCAACAGATCTTCCAGCGTAATGCCTCCCTCGGCCCCCATCTTCTCTGTACGGATACGCTTCAGACGCTTCTTCACTGAATCCTTCTCCAAGTGCATGATTTGAGCCATCACTGCTTGCGACAACTGCATCTTCACCATGCAACAGTAACGAAGATCCTCCTTGTTCAGAGCCGGATAACGCTGTTGCAGGCGACCGGTAAAACCATCGAAGATGGAATTGGCATTCTGTACGATGTCGTCCCAATCCTCGTCGGAAAGGATAATATTGCCGCCCCGCTCTATCTCCTGGAAGACCCGCTGGCTCAGGCGACGGAAGAACGTTTCCTTCAGGCAGGCTTCCTTCCGTTCCATTTCGACCACCCGTTGGAGGTGGCGCGACGAGGTTTCCCGTTCCTGCTCCAAGGCTTCGGCCTGTGTATACAGGCGCCGTTGCTGGAGTTTCACCCGACGGCGGCTGCGCCGATAGAGAAAGCCAATGATAGTGACCAACCACAACAACAAGAGAAAAGCCAAAGTCAAATACAGAATATCCACCCGACGACGGTCGGCCTGCGTACGCCAATAAAGATTCTCCACCGCCAGCTGTTCGTGCCGATAGAGTTCCTGAAGCGCAATGGCTTCCTCCGTATGCCGCTGCTCACGGATGGTATCGGAAAGCGTCATGAAGCGTGAAAGCAGCGAATAGGCCTCACGGTCATTGCCCATCTTGTGGTATATCTCCGACATATAATGGAGAGCATCGGCTTGTACGCTGGGCACCGTACAACCGGCCGACAAGCGGTAATAATAGACTGCCGAATCATAGCGGCCCATCTGCCCGAAAAGATCACATTTGGTCGTATAGAGACTTATGATGGCAATGGAATCACGGGCCGGACGCAAGGCCATCGATCGGTCGATATATTCCAATGCTTTGTCCGGCTGGCCCATCTCGGCATAAATATGCCCCAGGTTGTTGTACACGTGCAGCAACTGGCGGGGAACCGAGTCGGCCAAAGCGGCTTCGTAAGCAGCCTGTGCATAGTGAAGAGCACTGTCCTGCCGGTTCAGAAAATAGTAGCCGGTGGAAATATCACACAGAGCCATGTTCTTATAGAAAACATTCCCCAGGTTGAGAGCCGCTTCCAGCGCCGCTTTCGAATACTTCACCTTGGAAGCATAGTCACCCTGGTTCATGCACACCACACCCAGCCACGTGTTTACCCGATAAAGCTGTTCGTAGTCGTCCCGCCCTTGCAGGAACGACAGGGCCTTGATAAACGACTGCATAGAGGCATCCATCCGATAGAGGCGTCGTTCCAGATGGGCCTTGCAATAAAGGGCCCGTTCGGCATACGAGGAATCGCCCGACTGGCTGAAATATTGGATGGCAGGCAGCAACAAGGTATCGGTAGCTGCGGTAAGCTGCCCCCTGCGATGTGAAGCCTCTGCCATAAGGAGGGCATAAAGCGCATAGTCGCGTCGGGAAAGCCGTGACGGATTTTCAATACGTTGCATCACGCTTACAGCACTGTCGGTCAGTCGGTCAGCCATCAGCTGTTCGGCCAGGGAAATGCGACGGTCGGGGCCGCAACCGACCAACAACAGGCAGAATACCAACAGGACCAAAGGTAATTTAAAGTTGTATTTTACAGACATCATTTTATTCATTTTCTGATTTTACAGATATATTGGACCACACTTCACTAGAGGACAACAGGGAGTCGGCCCTTACTTCACCCGTCTGTCCGTGTACCGACATCACCCTGATGCGGTCGCCGTTCATAGCATTGCGCATGTAAATACGCCACGTGGGGATGCTGTCCATTCCTTCCCAATAACGACCGATACGAACCCGGGTCGTATCTTTCCAATCGATCCCCCGTAGGCGGGCAAAGATAAGAATATCTCTCCACGTATAGGTAAAGAGATGATTCCTTTTTACAGAAGGCAGCGTGTCATTTTCTTTTTCAGTTTCCGTACAGACAGCCAGGGAACAGTGACGGATGTCTCCCCATCCCAACCACCCTTCGGCCGATTTCACTTGCAAATAGCACCCGCGTATAGAACTCAAGCTCCGGGCTTCGGACAAAGGAAGATACAGTCGGCGGAAACCCAAACTGTCTGATACCGTTACTTCGCCGTAAGAAAAAGTATTAAGCAGCTCTCTCGCAGAATACCGGCCCGGGAAAGAACGGGGAGTACGGTCATGGAGTTCCACTCGGATGACGGCATAAATATGTTCTGTCACCTCTGAGACAAACCGACTGTTCAGCCAGAACAAAAAGACTATGACCACGTTGGTACAAAGCACCATCGCCCCTGATGCCCAATAACAGCCATGAAGGAAGTTTATCAGCAGCCACCCCCACAGCTTGTCGTCCTTGGCGGGCGGTCTGTGCCATCGGGCATAGAGCATCCATCCCCCCAATCCTATCGCACCAAGTACCAGTGTACAATTTCCTGTGATGTCCTGATAACCGACATCAGCCAAAAGGACACGCCACAACCATTCTTCCTCGGCATACCACATCCGGCAATGCAGCAGGAAGAATACCACAATGACAGGTACCACTATCTTCCATGCCGTCAGGGGAGTCCGTTCTCGTCTGGGAGCCATGCGGGCCCGTATCGGTTCACCGCCTCCGTTCATTTTCCGTTTTTTTCTGCTCATAGAAGTAAAAAGCGTTCAGATAGCCCGTCAGGGCAAACAATTGACACAAGACTGCCTCGGCATACTGTGCCGAATGGACAGCCATCGGAGTAACCATCAGTAGCAGACCACTGATTTCAAGCAAAGTCATCGGATAGGAACGAGAACCGCACCTGTCGAAAACACGCCCCATGCGCATCAGCCGCCAGGATGCCCAGGTATAGACCACGGCAAAAACCAGTAATACGGCTTTCTCATATTCTTCGGACACCCATTTCCTCTCCAAACCTAACACATAAAGTAACGAGAGAAAACACAGCAGCAAGTCGCACCACCCGAAAGCAGGCAGGTAAGTATGCAGGAGATAAGACAATTCAGGGGGCGGACAGCGTTGCAAGTCTTTCTTACAAAGAAAAACCGTCTCGTTGCGAAGACCAAAAAAGTAAACATACCCCACTCCCAATCCATAGACCGCCAGCGAAGGAAGCACTACCAGCAAACGTTCCCAACCGTAAAAGGCAGGCACCATTTCCCAACCGATAACCATCCAGACGGCCGACACCCCCAAAGCAATACACACCAGCCACACATGACCGGCCACGCGGGAAAACATACCCGGATACCAACGGCTGAACAACCGATGCCACAACAACGCCAACGGCAAGATTATCAGACAACAGGCAGCCGCAAACATCACACAAAAGGCCGAACCGTCTGCCAGCAACCAGCCTGTCGCGCCCGTCTCCACAACCCATAAGGGCAGACTAAGGTACAGATAAGGCTTCACATACTTATCTGTCAGAAACTTACGCTTTATATTTCCTGCCTTTTCTTCCATTCCGAATTTTAATTGTTAACTTGATTACTATCCTCTCTCCGCCTGCGCCAGTACCTGCTTCATCTCTTCCAGACTGAGACCGCGAAGCAGGAGATGGCCATCGGCTTCGTCCACCACGTAAGGTTGGAGAAGTTGCAGGGCAGTGTGGTATTCCAGCATGCCGATGTTCTGTTCGTCGTCGTAACTGAAGAAGGTCAGTACCCATAGGCTGATGTTGTGGCCATCAACGGCGTAAAGCTCCTCAGGAGCCTTGGGTAGAATGGTAACCACAGTGTCGGTCAGGGTGAAGTTCACCATCAGCGTACCGTCGTTGCGTTCAAAAACATGTGGCCGGGCTTCGTAGGCATCGGTCCAAGGATTGTCTTCGCCTGTTTCCTCATCGTCATCCTGCGTATTCATCAGTTCGAAGAGCAAACGCTGGTGTACCACTCCGTCGCCCTTTTCAACCGAAGCGACCGATTCATCTCCTCCCAATGCCAAGGCGGGCACAAAGAAAAAGATTTCTTTATCGGACAGAGAACCGCACTTTTCGAGTGCCTGAGTGAAAAGCTCTTTGTCCAGCAAAGCGCCTGCGACCGTATCATCGGAAAGGAGCTGCACGAACTCACTGAAACTATAGGCACACACGTAGGTACGGCAATGATGGATGTCGAGCAGGGCAACATCGTTTTGAGTATCGTTCAGCCTCCGATAGTAGAGGACGTTACCGAAACCGGTCACCATAATGGGGATGCGGGTGGGATTTTCCCCGCCCAGCCAGGCAGAAAGATTGTCGGCATAATCAGTGGGATTGATTACCTTAAGCAGACCGTTGCCATAATTGCCGAAACCGTATGTCTGCCACAAATCCAGCAACTCATCGGGAAGGCGGTGCCTAAACTGGTTGAGAATGCCTTCGGAAGGTTTGATCAAGGCATCCGAAGGCGGATATTTCTGTAGAAAGTCTTCAAACAAATTCATATTCCGATTTTTAAAGGATTAAAGGCTTGCATCAAGCGATTCCTGTTTATCACCACAGATGACACAGATTGCCACAGATTTTTGTTTAAACTCCATATGATAATCCGTGATAATCTGCGCAATCCGTAGTGGATTTCTCACACTTACATCGTCTCTTCCCATTCCTTCTCCAACTTGCCGTCGATGTCATAGAGTTTCCAGCGGCCGATGCGATGCCCGTTGCGGTATTCGCCCGCTTCGCGCAGACGGTCGTTCTTGATATAGCGCGATTCGAAGGGGCCTGTCTTGCGCCCGTTGACAAAGGTAGAAGTCTCCCAATAGTCATAACGATTGTCGCGCACCAGCCTGCGCTCCTTGCCGTACAGGCGGCCATACTGGTAGGTAGCTTCGTAAATCAGTTCACCGTTGTGGGGGTTGTATTCGCGGTACAGCCCGTCGGGACGGTCGCCCTTCATGTGATATTCCTTGGTGCGGGTACCTGTTTCGCGGCTGAAACGTACCTGCAACCCTTCCTCACGCCCGGCACGGTAGGTGGCAATGTAGAGCGTATCGCCGCTTTCGGCTATTTCTGTCCAGACGCCGTCCTTCTGTCCGTTGGTATAGTGGCCCGTGACGCGAGGCTGGCCGAAAGTGTACACCTCGGTATACTCGCCGTCCTGCATCCCCTGCTCATTATAGTAAGAGGTCTGGTAATACTCGTGCGAGCCCTGTATGAACGAATACTGCTTGCCCACCTGACGGCCGTCACGGTAGTTGTGCTCGCGGCGCAGGGTGCCGTCGTAGTCGTAGTAAAATTCCTTGCCGTCCTGACGGCCGTTCTTGTAATTCACCTCGCGCTCCAGCTGGCCCGAGGTGTAGAAGGTACGGTGCACGCCATGCAGCTTACCGTCCTTGTAGGGTTTCTCTTCCTTCACCCTACCCTCGCCGTCGTAGAACTTGAAGGTGCCTTCCTTGCGACCGTCACGGTAGGCGCCTTCGCACCGCAACTTATTGTATTCGTACTCGGCATACTTGCCGTTATAGAAACCGTCCTTGAACTCCGCCTGGATGTAGGCCGAATGATAGCCGTCGATAATGCGTCGGTCGCCGTCGAGCGGCTTGTCGGTCTTCAGGTCGCGATAGAGGAAGCGCCCGTCGCCCACGTTGATGACTGACACCTGCTCTATGGGATACTCCTTCTGGGCAACTACCTGCCCTGCCATCAGGAGGGCAAGCAGCAGAAAAAAACATATTCTTTTCATGGTCGACAATAGATTGGTTGCAAACAATGACAAAGAGGCGGCATCATTCCTCGCCGTCGCACATGTGATAAAACAGCTCGGCATTGTCTTCATATTCCGTACCCTTCAATACGACAGGTTCGGCCAGACCCACGATGTTGGAACTCGACGTATAGGTAGTCAGCAGACAATAGAATTCCTTGCCGAGAGTATCCTCCCAGACGTGGAGCTGCACAGGCTGGTTGTTGCCGCTGGGCAGGGCAGTGAGGTAGCGGAAGTCGTGACGTACGAAGGCCTCCACTATCTTGTCGGTATCCGTCTCGTTGCGGATGAACTTTTTTATGTTCAGGCTCTTCACCTTACCGCCGCTCTCCACATTATATGTGTCCGACGAAGCCATCCAGGCGCCGATGCCGAAGAACAGGACGCCTATCACGCCCGCCACCCGAATGAGCCACAAAGGCAGCAAAGGTATAACCTGAGGAAAGATGACGACAAACACGCAAACCACGGCCAACAGACCATAGAAGGCAGGCTTCACCATATTCTTCCGTTCTTCAAACTTTTCGGGCCAGGCCTGAAAAAACTCATTCATGTAACTAGGAAATTCCTTGTCTCCCTTTACACCATAATACTTTTTTGTTTCCATAACAGATCTATTTATTTAAGTGAATAAAAATAACTTCCGTCACATGTGCCGCAGCCCTCCACAAAGGTCGCCGCTTCCCTAAACATTGCCCCGCCGGACGGAGAGGGAAAAGACCCGTCTCCACCCTGTCCGCAGGCAAGTTCAAAATTAAAGAAGCCACCCTATATGGAGAAACAAAGAGGGGGGATAAATGAGAGGGACAACAGAAAAGACAAAAACACTGGTAAACAGCAATATAGCTAATAATAAAAGACTAATAAAAGGGGGACATTTACAAAAAAGAGGGTATCAGAAAGCGACGTTTCACAAGCAGAACGAGGGAAAAGAAAGGGCCAGACAACGTACCGCCCGTACCCTTTCATTTTGTCAACCCGTGACACTTTGCCACCCCAACCGTCTGAGAATCGCGTATTTCGACCCGAAGGGAAGACCGATGAAAAAGAATAAAACGCTGAAGATGTTTCTTTCTCACTCACAAAAAGATAGCGAAATCTTTACAAATAATCTGGAAGAAAAACAGGAAAAAATGCCGCCTTCACAAGAAGAGAAAGCTCGAAAACGGAGATTTCAAAGTCCGAAAGCTGGCAAAACATTGCTTTTTCCCTCGGAAAACAATGCTTTTGTTGAGGAAAAACATGCAACTTGATGTGGGAAAACCAACGTTTTGCCCTGCTTAAACAAGCGTTTCAGCCCGCTCAGGCCTCCTGGTTGGTGCGTTTTGGAAAGGGACGTGTCAGCAAAAACAAGAATTTTCCTGCAAAAAAGAAAGCTAATAGAAAGATATAATAACACACCGCCTTTCACTTCTTCCCTGCCAAATAGACGCCACACAATACGCAAGCCGCACCCAACAAAGCAACGGGTGTCAACGGTTCGCCCAAGAAAAGCAAGGCACCAATGGACGTAAAGATAGGGTTCAGGTAAATGTAATTGGAAGCGCGAACGGTACCCAACTGCTTCAGAATGAAGTTCCACACCACGAAGCACACCAATGAAGCCAATACACTAAGAAACAGCAGGTTCATCCAGACGGCAGGCCGTGCAAATGCCTCCAATGGGAATTGCCAGGGACGCACCAAGAAAGCAGGAAGAATGGTGAGCACCCCATAAAAGAAAACCTTGCGAGTAATGAAGACCGTAGAATAGCGGTCGGCCACCTGACGCATAATCAAGCTATAGAAAGCCCAACAAAGGGCAGCCGTCAACGAAAGCACGTCGCCCAGAGGCGAAAGCTTCAACACGAAATTGCCGTTGAAAATGACCAATCCCACGCCCAGCAAAGCCAGCAACGAGCCGCATACCAACCGCCACGTAGCCCGCTCGCTCCGATAGAAAAGCCGAGCCAGCAACATAGTGAGCAGAGGCGTACTACAGACAATAAAAGCCACATTTGTGGTAAGCGTCACTTCGAGGGCGGTATTCTCCGTCAGAAAATAGAGCGAACCACCCGTCACGCCCGCCAGCAGCATCCAACCCTCGTCGCGCCACGTGCGGCAAAACAAAGTTCGAGGCGAAATGAACCAAATACCCACGTAAGCTATGAGGAAGCGCAACAGGAAAATTTCCTGAGGCGTAAGCCCGTTCTCTATCAGCACACGGGTCGAAATGAACGTCATGCCCCAGATGCCTACCACCACGATGGCTGTCAAATGCCACTTGAAATCCTTGCCGCCTTCCATCGCCCTCTCTCCTACTCTGCTTTTTTGTCCAAGTTTTTCGCCTGCTTCTCCGCCTTATAGGCTTCCATTTCTGCACGGCTTTTGCTGGAAGTCACCAGCCAGACACCACCGAAAATCATCACGACGGAAAGCATCTTCGTCAAGTTGAAGCTATCCATGCCCCAGCAGATGGCTACAATCGTGGCGACCAGCGGCTGGATATAGTTATACATGCCTGCCACCGTCGGACGCAGGTTCTTCTGCCCTACAATGATTAAAATATAGCTAAGAAACGTAGCACCCATTACTACGAAAAGGATGGAAGCAATGCGCGCTCCATCGAGCGACAACCAGTCGGTACTCAAAAGACTGTTGTATGAGAAAGGAAGCAGACAAATGAAGGCATAGGTAAACATCCATTTCATCACCGTCACGGCCGAATACTTGGCTACGAAATTTTTAAACAACACAAAATAAAAAGCATAACTGCACTGCGCCAAGAGTACAAACACATCGCCCAGCAGAGGATTATCACCCTTCGATGCCGAACTGGCCGCCGCTTGCGAACTTCCCAAGATAAGCAGCAACGCGCCCGATGCGCCCACGGCGATACCCAATATCTTCCGACCCGTGATGGGTTCCTTCAGGAAGATGGCCGCCAATATCATGGCGATGAGCGGCATGCTGGTCGTGATGATGGAAGCATCGACAGGCGAAGTCAGCCCTACGCCGAAGATATAGCTGCCCTGATTGAAGACGATGGCTAGAAGCGAAGCTACGAAAAGCTTCATCAGATCCTTGTGACCCACATGTTCAGGCTTTTGGAAAAAAGAGAAAATCCAAAAGAGAACCATCGCGCCAAAGACGCGCAAGTCGGTCATCACCAGCGAACTGACCGCCCCTCCTATCATGACGAATTTGGCCAGCGGAGCCATCAATCCCCACATGCTGTTAGCCGCCAACATCGCGGCATGGCCTTTCATTTTTGATGTATCCATAAGTGAATATTTCTGTTTCGGGCGCAAAATTACGAGAAAAGTAAGCAACGTACGCCCGCAACCCAATGTTTTTTATCGGCTTGATGAGCAAATCTGAAAATAAACCTGTAAATTTGCAACGGTTTATTAACCGCATTATAAACCGAAAAAAGAAGATATAAACACGTTTTCAATAAATTATTAACAGACATCAGTATGGAATACAATTTCAGGGAGATTGAAAAGAAATGGCAGAAACGATGGGTGGACAACAAGACCTATCAGGTAACGGAAGACGATACGAAACAGAAATTCTATGTACTGAACATGTTCCCCTACCCCTCGGGTGCAGGTCTGCACGTGGGACATCCGCTGGGATACATCGCTTCGGACATCTACGCCCGCTACAAACGACTGCAAGGCTTCAACGTACTGAACCCTATGGGTTACGATGCCTACGGCCTGCCCGCCGAGCAATATGCCATCCAAACTGGCCAACACCCTGCAATTACTACCGTCAACAATATCAACCGCTATCGCGAACAGCTCGACAAAATAGGCTTCTCGTTCGACTGGAACCGCGAGATACGCACCTGCGACCCCGAATACTACCACTGGACACAATGGGCTTTCCAGCAGATGTTCCAGAGCTACTACGACAACAAGTTGCAGAAGGCACAGCCCATCACCCAACTGGTGAAGACTTTCGAAGCCAACGGCACCGAAGGACTGGACGTGGCTTGTAGCGAGGAACTGAGCTTCACGGCCGACGAGTGGAAGGCCATGAACGAAAAGCAGCAGCAGGAGACGCTGATGAACTACCGCATCGCCTATCTGGGCGAAACGATGGTAAACTGGTGTCCTCAGTTGGGCACAGTACTTGCCAACGACGAAGTGGTGGACGGCGTATCGGAACGCGGCGGTTATCCTGTCGTACAGAAGAAGATGCGCCAATGGTGTCTGCGTGTGTCGGCCTACGCCCAGCGTCTGCTCGACGGACTGGAAACCATCGACTGGACCGACTCGCTGAAAGAAACACAACGCAACTGGATAGGCCGCTCGGAAGGTACCGAAGTTCAGTTCAAGGTAAAGGACAGCGACCTCGAGTTCACCATCTTTACTACCCGCGCCGATACGATGTTCGGCGTAACATTCATGGTACTGGCGCCTGAAAGCGAACTGGTTCCGCAGGTGACAACCGAAGCCCAGAAGGCCGAAGTGGAAGCCTATCTGGACCGCACCAAGAAACGCACGGAGCGCGAACGCATCAGCGACCGCAGCGTGACGGGTGTCTTCTCGGGCTCGTATGCCATCAATCCTTTCACGGGCGAAGCAGTGCCCATCTGGATCAGCGACTACGTGTTGGCCGGATATGGTACAGGTGCCATCATGGCCGTACCTGCTCACGACTCGCGCGACTACGCCTTTGCCAAGCACTTCGGCCTGGAAATCCGTCCGCTGGTCGAAGGTTGTGACGTTTCCGAGGAAAGCTTCGACGCCAAGGAAGGTATCGTCTGCAACTCGCCGAAGGCCGGCGCCACTTCCTATTGCGACCTGTCGCTGAACGGACTTACCATCAAGGAAGCCATTGCTGCTACCAAGAAATACGTCAAGGAACACCACCTGGGCCGCGTCAAGGTGAACTACCGCCTGCGCGACGCCATCTTCAGCCGCCAGCGCTACTGGGGCGAACCGTTCCCTGTTTACTATAAGGACAACATGCCCTACATGATTCCTGAAAGCTGCCTGCCGCTGGAGCTGCCCGAAGTGGCCAAGTTCCTGCCTACCGAAACAGGCGAACCGCCATTGGGACATGCCACGAAGTGGGCTTGGGACACGGCGAACAACTGTGTCGTTGAAAACAGCAAAATAGACAACCAGACCATCTTCCCGCTCGAACTGAACACCATGCCGGGCTTCGCAGGCTCCAGCGCCTACTACCTGCGCTACATGGATCCGCGTAACCACACAGCACTGGTAGCCCCGAACGTAGATGCCTACTGGAAGAACGTGGATCTCTATGTAGGCGGTACAGAACATGCTACCGGCCACTTGATCTACTCCCGCTTCTGGAACAAGTTCCTGCACGACCTGGGTATCTCCGTTGTGGAAGAACCTTTCCAAAAGCTGGTGAACCAGGGTATGATTCAGGGACGAAGCAATTTCGTATATCGCATCAAGGATACCAATACCTTCGTGTCGCTGGGCCTGAAAGACCAGTACGACACTACCCCACTCCACGTGGATGTGAACATTGTGTCGAACGACGTGCTCGACGTGGAAGCCTTCAAGAACTGGCGTCCTGAATACAATACCGCCGAGTTTATCCTCGAAGACGGCAAGTATATCTGCGGTTGGGCGGTTGAAAAGATGTCGAAATCGATGTTCAACGTCGTAAATCCCGACATGATTGTCGAGAAATACGGTGCCGATACGCTGCGTATGTACGAGATGTTCCTCGGCCCTGTAGAACAGTCCAAGCCCTGGGATACGAACGGTATCGACGGTGTACACCGTTTCCTCAAGAAATTCTGGTCGCTCTTCTACGACCGCTCAGGCCAGTATCTCGTGACCGACGAAGCTGCCACGAAGGACGAACTGAAGTCGCTCCACAAGCTCATCAAGAAAGTGACGAGCGACATAGAGACCTTCTCGTACAACACCAGCATCAGTGCCTTCATGATTTGTGTCAACGAGCTTTCTGCCCTGAAGTGCAACAAGAAGGAAGTGCTGAACCAACTGATTGTAGTATTGGCTCCTTTCGCTCCCCACGTCTGCGAGGAATTGTGGGAAACACTGGGCAATGCAGATTCCGTATGCGACGCCCACTGGCCGACTTACAATGAGGAATATCTGGTGGAAAACACCGTGAACTACACCATCTCCTTCAACGGAAAGGCACGCTTCAACATGGAATTCCCCGCCGATGCCGCTTCGGATGCCATCCAGGCAGAAGTGCTGGCCGACGAACGCTCGGCCAAGTGGGTGGAAGGCAAGTCAGTAGTGAAAGTCATCGTCGTGCCGAAGAAGATTGTGAACGTGGTAGTGAAATAAATCAGTAAACTAAACTATGCATATCAGTAAACCGAACAAAGCCGTATTGATGAGGGAGTTGAAAGACTATGTCATGATTACCCTCGGACTCATCAGCTATTCGCTGGCATGGGCAGCTTTTCTGATCCCCTACCAGATAACGACAGGTGGAACCACAGGTATCGGAGCCATTATCTATTATGCCACCGGCTTCCCCATCCAATGGTCCTACTTCCTCATCAATGCTGTACTGATGACTTTTGCCATCAAGATACTGGGTCCCAAATTCAGCATCAAGACGACTTATGCCATCTTTATGTTGACATTCTTTCTGTGGTTGTTCCAGAAGATTGTGAACGGTCCTGACGGCATACCGCCACAGATTCTGGGACCGGGACAGGACTTCATGGCCTGCCTGATCGGCGCATCGATGTGCGGTTTGGGCCTTGGTGTGGTGTTCAACTGCAACGGAAGTACGGGCGGAACGGATATCATCGCCGCCATCATCAACAAGTATCGCGACGTGACGCTGGGACGTATGATCATGGCCTGCGATGTGGTTATCATCAGTTCGTGCTACTTCATCTTCCACGACTGGCGCCGCGTGATATTCGGCTTTGTAACGTTGTTCGTCATCGGCTTTGTGCTCGACTACATTGTGAACAGTGCCCGCCAGTCGGTCCAGTTCCTCATCTTCTCCAAAGAATACGAGAAGATAGCCGACCGTATCACCAAGGAAACCCATCGCGGCGTAACGGTGCTCGACGGTACAGGCTGGTACAGCAAAGGTCACGTCAAGGTACTGGTAGTCCTAGCTTACAAGCGCCAGTCGGTCGAAATCTTCCGTCTGGTCAAGGATATCGACCCCAATGCCTTTATCTCGCAAAGCTCGGTCATCGGTGTGTATGGTGAAGGTTTCGACAAACTGAAAGGAAAATAAATTCTATCAAGATATGAAGAAATATGTCTTTGCAACCAACAATGCCCACAAGCTGGAAGAAGTGAAAGACATCTTAGGTGACAAGATAGAACTTCTCAGCATGAAGGACATCAACTGCCAGACAGACATTCCCGAAACGGCTGATACCCTGTCAGGAAACGCCTTGATAAAGGCAAGATACATTTACGAAAACTATCACATGGACTGCTTTGCCGACGATACTGGTCTCGAGGTGGAGGCACTGAACGGGGCGCCGGGCGTCTATTCAGCCCGCTATGCAGGCGACGCCCACAACTCAGAAGCCAACATGAAAAAGCTGCTTCAGGACCTGGAAGGCGTAGAGAACCGCAAGGCTCAGTTCCGCACCGTCTTTGCCCTGATCATCGACGGAAAGGAACATCTGTTCGAAGGCATCGTCAAGGGAGAGATTGTCAAAGCACGGAAAGGAACTTCCGGTTTCGGCTATGACCCAATCTTCGTGCCCGAAGGCTATACCCAGACCTTTGCAGAAATGGGCAATACCGAAAAGAATAAAATCAGTCACAGGGCCAAGGCTACGCAAAAACTCTGCAAGTTCCTGAAGTCCATCTGATGTAAGTTACTACACAGACTATATAAAAAAAGAGTGCCGACATAACCGAATGTCAGCACTCTTTTTTTATACATTACAACCTATTATTCAGAAAATTATAATCCCAGCTGTGCCGATATCTCGAGCATGCGCTTGATGGGACGGACAGCCTTTTCGGCAATGGCAGGATCGACGGTTATCTCGGGACTCTCGTCTTTCAGGCAGTTGTAAAGCTTCTCCAGCGTATTCAGACGCATGAAGTTGCATTCGTTACATCCGCAGGTGCTGTCCATCGGAGGAGCAGGGATAAAGGTGGTTTGCGGACATTTTTTGCGCATCTCGTGCAGGATACCTGCTTCAGTAGCTACAATATATTCTTTTTCAGGATGAGCTACGGAATACTTCAGCAGGGCGGCGGTCGAACCTACGACATCGGCCAGTTTCAACACAGCCCCCTTACATTCAGGATGGGCCAGGATGACTGCCTGGGGATGCTGCTTCTTGATTTCAACTATCTTTTCAACTGAGAACTGTTCGTGTACATGGCAGGCTCCATCCCATACCAGCATATTACGACCTGTAACGGAGTTGATATAACTACCCAAGTTTCTATCAGGTCCAAAGATTATTTTCTCATCTTTTGGAAAGCTTTCTACAATCTGACGAGCATTAGTAGAAGTGACCACTACATCAGTCAATGCCTTGACGGCCGCCGTGGTATTGACATACGAAATAACAGTATAGCCCGGATGTTCCTTGACAAATTGTTCGAACTTATCGGCCGGACAGCTATCAGCCAGCGAACAGCCGGCGGCCATATCGGGCACCAGTACCTTCTTTTCAGGGCAGAGAACCTTGGCTGTTTCGCCCATGAAGTGAACGCCACACATCACAATGATGTCTGCCGTTGTCTTGGCAGCCTGTTGTGCCAACGCCAAGCTGTCGCCGATATAGTCGGCGATTTCCTGTATTTCACTGCGCTGATAATAGTGCCCCATGATCAGGGCATTTTTCTCTTTCTTTAATCGGTTGATAGCTTCTACAAGATTATCCATAATAAAAATTTTATTTCTCTTTCTTTTTTTAAATCCTTATGGTAGTGATAATAGGCTGTTAATACGGTGGACAAATAAATACGATTTTTCTTGCCTGTGAAGTTATTAGTCTCTTCTTTCTGTTTATCCCATGCTTATCAACGGGCAGGAAAGAGGTTAATCCTTGAAAACAAGCATACTTTTGTTCTGTATTAACTTTCTGTTCATATATTGCAAAGTTAATAACTTTCGGGGGATTATCCGTCTGAATGATGCTGAAAAATCTGTTTAAGATTGCTTGGAAACTAAATGCCAACTTTTTTGGGATATTCATAACTCATGGAGCATATAGTTTCTTTTGAATCGTGCAAGAAAAAGTTTTCATTTTCTTTTCATTGAGTTTCCACATGTTTTCAACGGTTGTTAACCGCTATATGAACGGAAAGGAGTATCTTTGCCAAGGATATAAAAACAGAATCGTATGGAGCATCGTAAATTGAAGATTACCGAACTGAACCGAATCAGTGCTGAAGAGTTTAAGAAGGCAGACAAACTGCCTCTGGTTGTGATACTTGACAATGTGCGTAGCTTGCACAATATTGGCTCAGTCTTTCGTACGTCCGATGCTTTTCGTGTGGAGTGTATCTACTTGTGTGGTATTACGGCTACTCCTCCTCATCCTGAAATGCACAAGACGGCATTGGGGGCTGAATTCACAGTAGATTGGAAGTATGTTAATAACGCGGTTGAAGCTGTTGATAACTTGCGTCAGGAGGGGTATATTGTGTTTTCTATAGAACAAGCTGAAAACAGTATCATGCTGGAAAACATACAGTTAGAGCAAGGGAGACGTTATGCTGTGGTGTTGGGAAACGAGGTGAAAGGTGTTCAACAAGAAGTGATCGACCATAGTGATGGTTGTATTGAAATCCCTCAATATGGCACCAAGCACTCGTTGAATGTGTCGGTAACGGCAGGTATCGTTATTTGGGACTTGTTCAAACAACTTAAAACATTGTAATTTTCTGTCTCTTTATAGGAAGATCATCTGAGATATCTTACTAAGTGAAGCTTGTTCCCAATAGAGGAAACAGTTGTTACCTTTATAAGGTAACGGTCGTTTCCTATAATGGTAACGGCTGTTTCCAAATGCTGGAAACGATTGTTTCTACGTATAGGGAACGGAGGAAAAAAGCCGCTTGTAGGGGGCAGCATGGTTCATAAGTTATTAACAGGATTAATTGTTTGATTTATAGCGAACTGTTTTCTTCTTTTTTGAATAGTTAACCACTGTTTCAACAAGATATAAACATGAATCAGAGTTGTCCGCTCTCTACCAGCAGAATGACACGTTCGGTCAGAGCATCATCGCCTGTAGCATCGTATTCCTTCTTCAGACTGGCACCGAAGAGGGCGGCAAACGTCTGATAGAAGCCTGCACGAAAAGTGCCAAGGAAGGCTTTCACCAGTTCATAACCTGTAGAATGTGTTTGTCTGTCCACCAACTTTATTAACAGCTTGCCTTGAGAGAAAGTGAGTTTCTTCATACGAGGCATATATTGTTCTTTCAAGCTTTTCTCGACTCTCTTCAGGTGTTTGGACCTTTCTTTGGGAGGAAGCGTCTGCAAGTATTCATAGGTTTCGATGACAATCTGATTGACTTCTTTGGCAATGGGCAGGACCTTCTTGACATCGCGTATCAGTTTGTAGTATTGTGTACGGGCTCTTTTGTTTTTGAACTTTAGTGGTTTGAATATATAGACGGTTGGTAACTTTACGTAAGGGATGGTGTCACCTTCGTAAACGGTCATGGGGGTGAGATACACCTTACCAGGTTGTTGTTTCTTCTGTTGGGCGTAACCGTTGAAAGTAGCGGTTATTAACAGGATAATGGTTAATATGAAAAGCTTTCCGTTCACGTTGCAAAAGTACAGCATTCTTTGATATTTTTTTTGAATACCTTTCTTTTTCCTTGCATTGTTAACTTATTTAAGGTAACTTCGTTGGCACATAAACAAAAAATTACATCGATCCTATGAAAAACATAAAGATAGGGGTGTGGTTGCTGATAGGATTGATTTCTTCTGCCGTGCAGGCTCAGAATACCAATCTGATGCTTTGGGAGGAAAACTTGGAGCAGCTGGCTACCGAAGCTGAAAGCACGGATTGGGAAGACGAACTGGAGGAACTTTCTCATCGACTGACTCAGAAACTGAACTTGAATACGGCTACACGACAACAGCTGGAGATTTTTCCTTTCTTGTCGGACATTCAGGTGGAAAACCTGTTGGCATACGTTTATATACATGGCGATATGCAGACGTTGTACGAACTTCAGCTGGTGGAGGAGATGGACAAGGCGACTATTGAACGGTTGCTTCCTTTCGTCTGTGTGGTCCCTTCGCGTGAGGAAGAGAGGTTTCCTTCGTTAAGGCGTATTTTGAAGTATGGAAAGCACGAGGCGACGACTCGTTTCGATGTGCCTTTCTATACGCGCAAAGGATATGAGACAAGCTATCTGGGACCTTCGCTCTACCATTCGTTACGTTACAATTTCCGTTATAGCGACCGTCTGCAAGTGGGCGTAACGGGCGAGAAAGATGCAGGTGAACCTTTTTTTGCCTTGCACGACCGTCAGGGATACGATTATTATTCCTTTTATCTGTTGATGAAAGATTGCGGACGCTTGCAAACCTTGGCTGTAGGTAACTATAAAGCCAGTTTCGGACAGGGATTGGTGTTGGGCAATAGTTTCGGATTTGGCAAGACTTTCTCGTTGGCAACTACTGAAAATCGCACAGAAGGTTTTCGTAAACATAGTTCATCAGACGAATACAATTACTTCAGAGGGGTGGGGGCTACCGTCCGTTTGGCATCTCGTTGGCAGACATCGGCTTTCTATTCGCATCGGCGGATGGATGGCGTGGTAGAAGATGGATCAATCACTTCCATCTACAAGACAGGCTTGCATCGCTCGGAAAGCGAGGCGGCCAAGAAGCATGCCTTTGTGATGCAGGTGGTAGGAGGAAACGTTTCTTACGAAAACGTTCATCTGAAAGTGGGCATGACGGGTGTATATTATTTCTTCGACCGTCCTTATGAACCTAATTTGAGGAAGTATGCCCGCTACAATCTGCGAGGCAATCATTTCTATAACGTGGGTGTGGATTATAAACTTCGCTTGGGCAGGTTTGCTTGGGTGGGGGAGGCGGCTAAAGGAAAACAAGGTTATGCTTTTCTCAATCAGTTGCGCTATCAGGTGGCGAACAATTACAAGGTGATGCTCATCCATCGCTTCTATTCCTACGACTATTGGGGGATGTTTGCCCATTCGTTTGGAGAAAGCAGTGCTTTGCAGAACGAAAACGGCTGGTTTCTGGGCGGCGAAGCATCGCTTTTCGCCCGATGGCGTTTCTTTGGTGCGATCGATCTTTTTTCGTTTCCCTGGTGGAAGTATCGCATCAGTAAGCCTTCGCAAGGAGTAGACGGCTTGTTTCAAGCTACGTTCACGCCCAACAAGCGATGGTCGATGTATGCCAACTATCGCTTCAAGCGGAAGGAAAGGGATGTGACAGGTAGCGGAGGAGAAACTATATTGCCCACTTACCATCACAAAGTGCGCTATCGACTTAACTTCGTGCAAGGCATTTGGAGCCTGCGTACTACGTTTGATTACAATCATTTCAGCCAGCCTCCTTTGCAATATAGTCAGGGATGGCAGGCGACGCAATCATGTAATGTACGATTACCTTTCTTTCCTTTGGTCGCTTCGTTGCAAGGCACCTATTTCCATACCGACGATTATGATTCGCGCGTCTATGCTTACGAGAAAGGGTTGCTTTATACTTTCTATACGCCTTCGTTCTATGGTCGCGGCTTTCGTTTTTCCGCTCATTTGCGTTATGATTTTCGCAACTGGCTGATGTTGATAGCCAAATTCGGACAAACCATCTATCAGGATAGGGATGAGATAAGTTCGGGCAACGACCTGATACGAGGAAACAAAAAGTCGGACCTGCAAATACAAGTCCGACTGAAATTTTAGCGTATGAAGAGTGTGTTTATTTCTTCAAGAAATCATCTCTATATGGGTTGAAGCAGTCGATGAGAAGACCTGCTTCAAGGCATATACAACCATGCTCTACGTTAGGCTCCATGTAGAGCGCGTCGCCTGCCTTTACCACTTTCTTTTCGTTGCCGATGGTAAATTCGAATGCGCCGCTTACGACATAAGTCACTTGTGTGTGCTTATGGGTATGGGCTGTACCGACACCTCCTTTTTCGAATTTTACCTTGACCATCATGATGTTCTCGTTGTAACCTACAATCTGGCGGGTCACACCTTCGCCTGCAGGTTCCCATTCCATGTCATTTTCATACATGAATACGTTGCTGTGATTATCCATTTCCTTTTGATTTTGTTGTTGCGTACAGCTGCTTGTGGCAAACAGAGCCGACAAGGCGAATACGGATACAAGAGTTTTAAAAGTTTTCATATGCAGTAGTTTATGCTAATTGTTGTTTGCAAATGTAGGTAACTTCTATGGATTGTAAAGACGATTTTGTTGAAAAGTGGAGCAAGATTGTTTATTTTTGAAGGAAAAACAAAGAATTCATTCATTTTGCTTACCTTTGTTTTTGTTATTCGTGATTGGTTAAAATAGAAGATTGGTATGACTGTCATCTATCCTTCGCCCATTTTTGGGCCTGTTCATTCCCGTCGTTTGGGAGTTTCGCTGGGCATCAATCTGATGCCTGCCGATGGTAAACTATGTACGTTCAATTGCATTTATTGTGAATGTGGTTTCAACGAAGATTTTCGTCCGAAACTTCCTCGTCCGACACGTGAAGAAGTGCGCCAGGCACTCGAAGCCCGTTTGCAGGATATGAAGGCCAATGGCCCTGCTCCCGATGTCCTGACCTTTGCAGGTAATGGAGAGCCGACGGCTCATCCACATTTTGCTGAAATCATTGATGATACGTTGGCTTTGCGCGACCGTTATTTCCCAAATGCCAAAGTCAGTGTGCTCAGCAATTCCACCTTTATCCACAAACCTGCCGTCTTTGATGCATTGAACAAGATAGACAACAATATCTTGAAACTCGATACAGTAGACGAGGACTATATTCGCGACCTTGACCGTCCGACAGGCAAATATGCCGTGGCTGATATCATTGAAGGTATGAAGGCGTTCAAAGGCCGTTGTATCATTCAGACAATGTTCCTTAAGGGTGGATATAAAGACAAGGATATGGACAACACGTCAGACAAATATGTCCTTCCTTGGCTGGAGAAAGTAAAGAAAATAGCTCCTCGCCAGGTGATGATCTATACCATCGACCGGGAGACACCCGATCACGATCTGCTGAAGGCTACGCACGAAGAGCTTGACCGTATTGCCGCACTGGTGAAGGAAGCAGGAATTGAAGTAAGTGTATCCTATTAGAAATGAGCTTGTTTAAATACTTTCTTACTTTCTTTAAACATTAAAAAGAAACCAGGTGACTTTTAGAACATTCTTGGTCTTTTTTGGATAATATTTTCTGTTATACTATTTGCGATATTTGCAGATAAAACAGAAGTCAACATAATAATGAAGCAAGAAAGTCAGAATCAACAGCCCAAACGAATGAACCCATATTGGGGACTTTTGGTTGGTATTTTAATTGTCCTTTTTCTTAACGGCCTGCTTGTACCTACATTGACAGGTAGGCAGATAAAATCAACCGACTATGGTACATTCATAGCCAAAGTAGACAGTGGGTTGGTAAAGGATGTAGTTATTGAGAGCGGGCAGATTTATTTTACTACGCAAGAAGGAAATAAAACTTCTGCTTATCAGACAGGAGCCATCAACGATCCACAGCTCGTAGATAGATTGTTGGAAGCAAAGAGTCCTAATGAAGATGGCAAAATTTCTTTCAATCAGGTAATACCTCAGGAAAATTCTCCATTGCTTAATTTTGTATTGATGTGGGTGTTGCCAGGACTTATCTTTTATCTTATTTGGCGACAAACTAGTAAAGCCATTCAAGCACGCATGGGTAGTGGAGGTGATAATTTCATGTCCTTTGGTAAAAGTGGTGCCAAGATTTATGCCGATTCGGATGTGAAGACCACTTTTGCTGACGTGGCAGGACAGGATGAAGCTAAGGAGGCATTAAACGAAATTGTAGATTTCTTGCATAATCCTAAAAAATATACTGATATTGGTGCTTCCTTGCCTAAAGGTGCTTTGCTGGTAGGCCCTCCGGGCACAGGCAAGACATTGATAGCACGCGCTGTGGCAGGTGAAGCTAAAGTTCCTTTCTTTGCTATTTCAGGTTCGGAATTTGTACAGATGTTCGTTGGTATGGGAGCAGCTAAAGTTCGCGATCTTTTTCGACAAGCCAATGAAAAAGCACCTTGTATTATCTTCATCGACGAAATAGATGCTATAGGCAAACGTCGCGACACAGGTATAGGAGGTAACGACGAACGTGAACAGACTTTGAACCAGTTGCTTACCGAAATGGATGGTTTTGATGGGCGCAAGGGTGTGGTAATATTGGCTGCTACCAATCGTCCTGAAAGTTTGGACAAGGCATTACTTCGTCCAGGTCGTTTCGATCGTCGTATTCAGATGGAGTTGCCCGATCTTGAAGGGCGCAAGGCTATTATCAATGTACATCTTAAGAAAGTGAAATGTGACAAGATAGATATGGATGTAGTGGCTCGTGCTACGGCAGGTTCGTCGGGTGCCGAATTGGCCAATATAGTCAATGAGGCAGCCTTGCGTGCTGTTCGTATGGGACGTAACAAAGTCATTACTTCTGATTTGGAAGAAAGTGTAGAGACGGTAATTGCAGGTGCTCAAAAGAAAGGAAAAGTGATTTCAGATGAAGAAAAGAAAATTGTTTCCTACCACGAGATAGGTCATGCTTTGGTAGCCGCTTTGCAGAGCCATTCGGCACCTGTCCACAAGATTACAATCGTGCCTCGTACTTCGGGTGCATTGGGTTATACCATGCAAGTGGACAAGGGTGAGCAGGTGTTAATGAGTCGAGAGGATCTTTTCAATCGCATCGCTACGTTAACAGGTGGACGTGCGGCCGAAGAAGTAATCTTAGGGCGTGTTACAACAGGTGCTTCGAACGACATTGAGCAAGCTACCCGTCTGGCACGTGCTATGGTAACTCGCTATGGTATGAGTGAAAAATATGATATGATGGGGTTGGAAACAGTGAATAATGCCTATCTAGGTGGTGATTCCTCGTTGACTTGTTCATCGGAAACGGCGGCCGACATTGATCGAGAAGTACTTAAAATGATTGGTGATGCCCATCAGAAAGCTCGCAAGCTCATTGCCGATCATTTGGACATTATGCACGAAGCCGCTGCTTATCTGCTGGATAAGGAAACCATTACGGGAGAGGAATTTATGGCGATTGTATGTAAACATCAGTCTTAGTTCCACTGTTTCCAGTCACATTTTGCTTCTACTTGTTTCTCCACATCATCAGGTAGGGCAGGGAAGAAGTCGATTCCTGTGATGCGCTCCACTTGGTCAACGGAATTGATATAGCTGTCTAGCGGATGGTTGCCTGAAGTATTTTTGTAGATGAAGCCGATGGCACGCGGAGGGCGGCTGTCGGCACATAGGATGACCTTAAAGAAGGCTTCGGGAACGGTCACTTTGTGCTCTTTTCCGATGGTGCGATGTTTTTGATTGTAAAGGATGGGGCCGCAGACGATGTAGATACGACCTTCCTGTTCAGCCCATACGCGACAGCGGTCTTCCAGTTCCTTCCAATCACCGCGATTCAGGTTGTGGTGCTGAGGACAGATATTGGTCATGTAGAAGCTTTCTTGCATGGCGCGCCAGTGCCAGCGGTTGTCGGCAGCGGGACACATGTGACCGCGATCCCAGCCCGAACCTTTGTAGTCGTCGGTAGTGACGGCTTCGCTTTCAGGCAGGTCGGGGTCAGGTAGAAATTTATCCGTGCGGCTTTCGCGTTCTATCAGTTTGTCGCGATTTAGCTCCCACGCTACCCAGTTGGGTAGGTTTAATGTACGATTATAAGATACTGTATACCCTTTCCGTTTCAAAATGGTTTCATTTATGCCTTTTAATGGGGCAGGTATTTCGAGGCCTTGGGTAGTGGAGAGATTTGTTTGTGTTTCAGGTTCACTTGTCTGTACAGCGGACTTTATGCTTTGTGGCAGGCGGTCGAGGCGGATAAGTCCTGATTTCCAGGCATTGCTTAGCGGGCCGTAGCCGATGAAGGCGGCACAAACCAGTAGAATAAAATACAGAAGACCTTTGGAGTCTTTCTTTTTAGCTTTTCTTCTTGCCATAAGAATTCGTTTGTTCAGACTCCAAAGGTAGTGAAAGTCGAAAGCAAAAAACAAGCTTGCTTGATTTTTTTTGCAGAGGTGCATTCTGCCTTATCGAAAGGAAGGAAAATTAGCATTACTTCATTGGCTCTACTGTGTATCCTTGGTCTTCGAGTAGCTTCAGAAGACCTCGCTGGCTGGGCAAATGGCCAGCACCTACTACAAACAGGGTGGGGGCTTGCTTCATGATGTCGGGCATTTGGCGGGCCCAGTTGGCATTGCGGCCGAATATCAGGGTGTCTTCCTCCTGAGGTGTACTGTCGCAAGAGTCGTTTTGTTTCTCTTCCATGATTTCAAGCAGGGTGTCGAGGTCCTGGTTCATGTATGCCTCTGTCATGCGTTGGGCTTGTAAGGTAGCGTAGTCGATGGTGGTAGCCGCACAATAGAGCAGGTGGGCCTGGCGTTGCAGGCTTTGTGAGCGGTAGAGTACGTCGATTTGCTGCTCCATGCTTTCCAGCCCTCCCACTTTCTTTCCAGCCTGTTTGGCCTGTGCCTGAAACCAAGTATCGAGTTGTTCTTGCGGATTGAAACCCTTTACCGACTTGGCAGCCAGTGCTACGGACAGCTGGGTGGTAAGGGCGGCTGGCTTCAGCTTGTCGAACAGGGCAAGGTCCATGCTGATATATGTCTTTACGACCGAAGCGATGCTGTCGTATTCCGCCGGCGTGAAGAGACTCTTTAGCGTGGTGTCGGCGGGCAGCATCATGGCCTGTTGCATCTTCATCAGCATGTCGGGCTTCATGGCATTCTCCATGACGAGCTCGCCATAGACCTGTTGCGTTTCGTCCATCGCCTGCTTCATGCCTGCAATGCTGTCCTTGATGCTGAGGGGAGCCAGATGGTGAGTACCCATGACGTATGAGGGACGGTCGAGTCCGTTGCCCGATACTTTCCATAACAGTTGTGCCTGAGCTCCGAGAGTGATGCAAAAGAGCATCACGAGTGCGAGTGTCTTTTTCATTGTTGTCATTTGTCTTTTTGTTTTTTGTTGATGCAAAGATAGGGAAGGATAGTGGGGATTTAGGTTAACGTTACGTTAATGTTAGGTTAACAGGCGATGGTCATAAACACTGACTCTGTCTGTAAGAATAGGAAAACATTCTGTATCTTTGTTGGCGTTATTATTGGAATAGTATGATTGGATTGAGATTTATTAGAATTGTTTGCTTGCTGGTCATCTGTTGTTGTACATCTGTCAAGGGAATGGAAGACAGGCCTCGCATCATTGTCACAACCGATGGTGAGGCGGACGATCGCGCTTCGTTTGTACGCTTTCTGCTGACGTCCAATGAGTTTGATGTCGAAGCCATAGTGAACAGCAGTTCGGAGTTCCATTGGGTGGGTGGTAAAGGATGGAATGCTTTCCATCCCGTCGAGTGGATAGCAGAGTACATCGGATATTATGCACAGGTTTATCCTAATCTGTTGAAGCACAGTAAGGATTATCCTTCGCCCGACGAACTGCTGGCACGTTGGAAAGTGGGTAACATCAGTGCGGTAGGCGAGTATGCCACCCGCACGGAAGGGGCCCGCTTTATTGCAGATATCCTCTTGGACAACTCAGACAGCCGTCCCATCTGGTTGCAGGCCTGGGGTGGATGCAATACGGTAGCGGCAGCCTTGAAAATCATTCAGGAAGACCATCCTGAGCGTATGGCCGAAGTAGCTTCACGCCTTCGCCTGTATCTCATCTGGGAGCAGGACGAGACTTATCAGCAATATATCCGCCCTCAGTGGGAGCCGTATGGCATACCGACCATTATTTCCGACCAGTTCGACTGCATGGCATATATATGGCCGAAGGTGCTGCCAAGCGAGGTTAAACCTTATTTTGAGAAGGCATGGATGAAGACTCAGATACTGGAGGGACACGGACCTCTGTGCGACGCCTATCCCAACAAGCAGGGAGCCTTCAATGCCGAGGGCGACACGCCCGCCTTCCTGCATACCATTCCTACAGGTTTGCGCAACAGGGAGTCGCCTGCCTATGGAGGTTGGGGAGGACGTTATGTCAGGGTCAGGGGAAATGTGTGGATGGATCCTCTGCCTTCATCGGATTATGAGCATCCTCTTTCCGCTGGTGGCATTATGCCGAAGCTGGAAGTTATGCGGGTCATGTCGAAGGAGTTTCCACGCCCAAGTTTTCATTTCGGGTGCCCGAAGATGCTCGTGTGGGCGATACTATCCATTTGATTTGTGAGGTTCGCGACTCAGGTACGCCTGCATTGACGCGCTATTGTCGGGTGATTGTGACCGTAGTCGGATAAATTGTCCTTTGTTTACATACACTTGTCCCCCGAAACGGCTGTCTACAAATGATGCGTTTCGGGGGACAAGTGTATGTAAAGTCAAACTTCAAGCGCGGTTATTCAGCCTGTTTGTCGTCGGTCGGATTGAAGGTTTCCGTTTGTTGAAGGATGTAGTTTTGGCGGGTGTCGCTCCACACGTAGGTTTTCTTGTCTGTCACTTGTCCTTGCGCATTGTAGGTGAAGTCCATCTTGAAGAGGCGTTTCAGGTACTTTCCGTTTTCCACGCTGAACACTTCCTTGTTCGCCAGTCGGTTGTTTTCCATTTTTACGTTATACACCAAGTTGGTAGATACGCCTGCGGCCGAAATCAAAATGGCCATGATGAGATTGGTAATCATATTCGTTTCAGTTTTTATAGTTAGACATTCCTTTTTTCTTGTTTCGATGTCGCAAAGGTAGGGCGATGCAAGGAGCTTTCAGGTTAAGGCTACGTTAAGCTTAGGTTAATGCCTGTTTGTCGTCAGCAAACATCAACATGAGCGTCGTAAAGAGGGACTTTAGCAGGCTAAAGTGGCACTTTACGAGAACCATGTTCATGGTTGCGAAGCGGAAGGGTATTTATGGCTTTTCGTAAAGCATAGTTTTACCTTCCGTAAAACATAGTTTTATCCTTCGTAAAGCATTGCTTTTTCGGGTGAAAGCAATTTATTTTGTTTCGCGATCCTGTTTTTTGAAAGAATAAAGTTCTTTTCTATGTGAATCGTTCACCATAACTTGTTTGTTATGAGACGCTTACTTTGAAACTTCATTGAATGGAGATGAATGAATCAAAATAATGGGTGTGAACGTATAGTTTTCGGGTCGTTTTGTGGTCTAACAAGTAAAAACAGCATGTGAAATGAATGCGAAAGAACAACAATTCATAAATATCATCCGAGAGCATGAGCGGACTATCTACACCGTATGCTACATGTTTTCGAACGATACGGACGAGGTGAACGATCTCTATCAGGACATTCTCGTCCGCTTATGGCAAGGCTTCGATGCCTTCGAGGGGAAGAGTGATATCCGAACGTGGATTTATCGCGTCAGCCTGAACTACTGTATCAACTTCAGCAACCGCCAGAAGAAGCAGCGCGAACGGCTGGACTTGGGTACGAGTTTTCCTTCGGAAGGGAGAAGTCTGGAAAAGAATTTGCAGATAAAGCAGCTTTATAAGCGGATCAATGCATTGGGACTGGTCGACAGAAGCGTCGTTCTGTTGTGGCTCGAAGGCCTGAGCTACGACGAAATTGGCGCTATCCTGGGTATTTCTGTCAAGAATGTCTCGTTCAAGTTGGTTCGCATCAAGGAACAACTCAAAAAAATGTCTAACATCTAAAAAGCGAATCGTATGGAAATCAATATCGAAAAAGAACTTCAGACACTGAAATCGGAGTATAACGTGTTTAAGGAAGGGTTGGAAAAGCAGGAAACGTTGAACGAAAAGTTTTTCAAATCCCTCAGGAAACGGCCTGCGATGGCCATCAGCAAGGAAATCAGAGACCGAATGTTGGGCGATGTCCTGACGGTACCCATGATTATTGTGATTTGTGTCAACATAGATTGGCCCCTGCTGTTTGGCATATTGGTGTCGTTGTGGGCTTTGGTCGATTTGGGTGTCAGCTTGTGGGTCAGCCGCAAATTGGGCATGAACCATCTGCTGGACGACGATGTGCGGACGGTTACAGAAAAGATTACCGGTTATCGCAGATTTTACACGGGATCGCTCCTTGTCGGCATAATTCCCCTGACCGCCATGCTCACCTACATTTTTATGCGCCTGTATGCTCAAACGGACGATCCTGCTACCGTACAGCTTATTACCGTGTCGGGCATTGTTTCCATCATTGTTGCCATTGTGATAGCTCTGTTGCAATATAAAAAGCATGTGGAAAGGTGCAAGGAGCTGCTGGATCAGTTCGAGGAATAGTGGTCGATATAGAAATTCTTTCTTTGGGACAGTTGTGGGTATTCTTAAAATAAAATGTGCCAAAAACAGAAATTACTCGTTTTTGGCACATTCTTTCTTTATATGCAGAGGTTGTCTGTTTACAATAACTTCTTGGCCCGCTCCAGCGCTACATTGATGTTTGGACAGATGTTTTCTTCGCCCAGCAGTTCGTAGAAGCCCGATTTCTCCAGTACCTTGTGTACTTTCTCGTTGACGCCCGAGAGGACGATAGTTATCTTTTCTTTTTGCGACATGCGGCAGAGGTTCTCCAGATTGTGAATACCCGTGGAGTCGATGAACGGCACCTTACGCATGCGGATGACACGTACTTTGGGTCGGTCGCCCATTTGCGCCATCATTTCCTCGAACTTGGTGGCGATGCCAAAGAAATAAGGACCGTTGATTTCGTATACCTCCACACCCTGCGGGATGATAAGATGTTCCTCGCTCGTGGCGATATCCGATTCCTTGCTGGGGTCTATCTCGTCTTTGATGAACGAGATTTCCGTTGTCTCCATCACACGGCGCATGAAGAGCACGCAAGCAATAACCAGACCCATTTCAATGGCTACGGTCAGATCGAAGATGACGGTCAGGAAGAAGGTGATGAGCAGCACCGTGACGTCCGACTTCGGATTGCGGAGCAATGCCTTGAATGTACGCCAGCCGCTCATGTTATAGGATACTACGACCAGTACGCCCGCCAGACAGCCCATGGGGATGTACTGAGCCAGCGGCATGAGCAGAAGGAGGATGAGTAATAGTACAATAGCATGTACGATGCCAGCCACGGGTGACTTACCGCCATTGTTTATGTTGGCCATGGTACGTGCGATAGCTCCTGTGGCAGGGATGCCGCCGAAGAGCGGTGTAATGATGTTGGCCGCTCCCTGTGCGATAAGCTCCGTGTTTGAGTCATGTTTGTCGCCAATCATACCATCGGCAACGGTAGCTGAAAGCAACGATTCAATGGCACCCAGCACAGCGATGGTCACGGCTACGGGGAAGAGGTTCTTTACAGCTTCCCAATCCAATGCGGGGATAGCGGCATCGGGCAGCTCGGCACGGATGCTGAAGCGGTCGCCGATGGTGTCGATGCAGGTAATACCGCCGTAGGTCTTCATCAGCCAGACAGCCAACGTTACCACTACGATGGCGATGAGCGAGCCGGGTATTTTTTTAGAGAACCTGGGTGTCAGGGCGATGATAGCGATACTTACTATGCTCACCAGTGTGTTCCACCAGTTCACTGTATCAAAGTGTCTGAAATAGACCAGCCATTTACCTACAAAGTCGCCAGGCACCTTCTCGTCGCCAAACTGAAGGCCGAATACATCGGCCACCTGTGTAGTGAAGATGGTAACGGCAATACCGCTTGTAAAACCCACAATGATGGGATAGGGGATGAATTTGATGACTGCTCCCAGTTTGAACACACCCAGCAGTACCAGGATGACACCTGCCATCAGCGTAGCTACGATGAGGCCCGCCTCACCATATTGCTGGATGATGCCATAAATGATAACGATAAATGCACCTGTAGGTCCGCCGATTTGCACCTTGCTACCGCCCAGCAGGGAAATGATGAAACCCGCAATGATGGCGGTTACAATACCTTTCTCGGGCGATACACCTGATGCAATACCGAAAGCAATAGCCAATGGAAGGGCTACGATGCCCACAATGATGCCGGCCATGAGGTCGGCCATAAACATTTCTTTAGAATAATTCTTCAGCGCCGTGTAGAGTTTCGGCTTGAATTCGAACGCTTTCATTTTCTGTTTAATAGAACTTATTTTACCTATTGAGTTTGTTGTGATTCCGAAAACGAGGGTGCAAATTTAGGTAAAATAAAGCAAACAGTTGCTATCGTTCTGCTTTTTTTGTGAATACACTATCATTCCATTGGCGGTAAGTGACCGTTTGCTGGCGTGTGGAGTCGTTGGGAATGGCGGTTACGTCGCCTTGTGTGGTGAAATAAACATAGCTGGACGAATATGTATCATAAAAGCGATATACACGGCATCCGTCGTGTTCGAAGAGGTAGCTGACAGTGTAGTCGGGGTTATTAGCGGCTTTGTTGACCGAAACGGAACGTTGTACGAAACAGGCGGAAAAACAAATGCAGGCCAAAGCCAGCAAAAGGAGAGAACTGAGATTTTTTTTCATGGAGGATGGAATATTTATGAGGTTTCTATGAACCCAAAGATAGTGACATTTGTTTTTTTATAGCGTATGGATGACGACAATTATTGTTAATACAACTAGTTTTCTACTGTATAATAGATTTTGTTTATGAAGTGATAGAAAAATCCGATAAGGTTGGAGATAAGGCATTTGAAGTCTTTTTCCTACATTTGCAACGTAAGAAATCAACAAGAACAAAATATTAACCCTTTTAAAAACTGAATGATTATGACTAAGAGTATCAAAGGAACCCGCACAGAGAAGAATCTGATGACTTCGTTTGCCGGCGAATCGCAGGCACGCATGCGTTACACTTACTTTGCCAGTGTAGCTAAGAAAGAAGGTTACGAACAGATTGCTGCTATCTTCATGGAAACAGCCGATCAGGAAAAGGAACACGCTAAACGCATGTTCAAGTGGCTCGAGGGTGGTATGGTAGAGATTACGGCCAGCTATCCCGCAGGTGTTATCGGCACGACGCTCGAAAACCTTCAGGCAGCTGCTGCAGGTGAGCACGAAGAGTGGTCGCTCGATTATCCCAAGTTTGCTGACATCGCCGATGAGGAAGGTTTCCCCGAAATTGCTTTGATGTACCGCAACATTGCTGTAGCTGAGAAGGGACACGAAGAACGCTACCAAGCTTTCGTAAACAATATCCAGAATGCTACTGTATTTGCCAAGGAAGGCGAAGTGGTATGGCAGTGTCGTAACTGTGGATTTATTTATGTAGGTAAGGAAGCTCCTGAGTTATGTCCTGCTTGTCTCCATCCGCAGGCTTACTTCGAAGTGAAGAAGGAAAACTGGTAAGATTTGGATTATCTCCATTCTATATTCTATAAGTAACGACCCATTGGCAGAAGTCGCATAGACAGGCCAATGGGTCGTTTTTATTATATGCTTGTTATAGGTTGCAAAATTAAGTTTGCGTCCAATTCTATGGCCATCCGGGACCAATGAGGGGAGTCTTCTTAATGTTTACAGAAGACTTTTTATTTTTTCTTTCTGTCGGCTTCGTCGGCGTGGTGCGGATAGTCGATGGTGTAGTGCAGGCCGCGACTTTCCTTGCGCTCCATAGCTTGTTTCGTGATGAGGTAACCCACATTGATCATGTTGCGCAGTTCGCACAGCTCGCGCGTGGCTTTGCAGCGCTTGAAGAGACGTTCGGTCTCCTCGTAGAGGATGTCCAGGCGGTTCCAAGCGCGGGTGAGACGCACGTTACTGCGCACGATGCCCACATACGACTCCATAATCTGGTTCACCTCCTTCATGCTCTGTGTGATAAGTACACGCTCTTCGTTACTGATGGTGCCCTCGTCGTTCCATTCAGGTATGTCTTCGTTGAAGTCGTAACGCTCCAGCACACTCAGAGCATGCTTGGCTGCTGCGTCGGCATAGACCACGGCTTCGATGAGCGAGTTCGAGGCCAGGCGGTTGCCGCCGTGCAGGCCTGTGCACGAACATTCTCCGATGGCATAGAGGCGACGGATGCTGCTCTGCCCGTCGAGGTCCACCTTGATGCCTCCGCAGAGGTAGTGGGCAGCAGGTGCTACAGGGATATAGTCTTTTGTAATGTCGATACCGATGCTGAGGCACTTCTGATAGATGTTGGGGAAGTGGCGCTTCGTTTCTTCGGGGTCTTTGTGGGTCACGTCCAGGTAGACATGGTCTTCGCCGCGGAGCTTCATTTCGTTGTCGATGGCACGAGCTACGATGTCACGCGGGGCGAGCGACAAGCGCGGGTCATACTTCTGCATGAACTCTTTGCCGTCCATTGTGCGGAGTACGCCGCCGTAGCCGCGCATGGCCTCGGTGATGAGGAACGAGGGACGGTCGCCTGGATGGTAGAGGGCCGTGGGGTGGAACTGGATGAATTCCATGTCCTTCACCGCTCCCTTGGCGCGGTAGACCATGGCAATGCCGTCGCCTGTAGCCACCAGCGGGTTGGTGGTGTGGCGGTAAACGGCCTCACAGCCTCCCGTAGCCATGACGGTTATCTTGGAGAGGAAGGTGTCCACTTCGCCCGTATTCTCGTTCAGTACATAGGCGCCATAGCACTTGATGCCCGGCGTGTAGCGCGTCACGATGATGCCCAGATGGTGCTGTGTGATGATTTCCACTGCATAGTGGTCGGTGAATATACTGATGTTGGGATGCCTTTTCACAGCTTCGATGAGCGAAGTCTGTATCTCGGCTCCCGTGTTGTCCTTGTGGTGCAGGATGCGGAATTCAGAGTGACCGCCTTCTTTGTGCAGGTCGAATGTCCCGTCTTCCTTTTTGTCGAAGTTCACGCCCCAGTGGATGAGCTCCTTGATCTGTTCGGGGGCATTACGCACCACCTTCTCCACGGCGGCACGGTCGCTGATCCAGTCGCCGGCTATCATGGTGTCTTCGATGTGCTTGTCGAAGTTGTCCACGGCCAGATTGGTCACCGAGGCGATGCCTCCCTGTGCAAAATACGTGTTGGCCTCTTCCATTCCGGCCTTACAGATGAGGGCTACCGTCCCCTTTTCCGCCACTTTCAGGGCGAAGCTCATACCGGCTATTCCTGAGCCGATGACGAGGAAATCGAACTTTCTTACCATAACAATGTGTATTAGCTGGTTGCAAAACTACAAAATAAGTGCGTTGTTTGTGCGCTTTACCACCGAAAATCCATACCTTTACCGCAAAAAAAAGAAGAAACTATGGACAGAGTATTCCATGCCCGAGTGGGTGCAGCCCGTTATCTGGCGCTGCTTATGTTTACGTTCATGCTGGTTTATTGCTTGTGGGTGAAGTACATCTTGATAGCTGTGCTATGGGGTATCCTGTTGCTTCATTTCATCGAAAAAATCATTCATACTACTTATACATTGACAACAGATGGTCAGCTGATCATTTATGAAGGACGTTTTTCGCGCAAACGTGAGCGTTCGTTAGCCGAGATTGTGTCAGTGGACTGTCGTTCGTCCATGCAAGTGGGAGGACGTGCGTTGGTGCACTATGTGCTGGTAGTCTATAAAGATGGCAAGCACGATGCCCTCCAGCCTACCAATGAAAAAGAGTTCGTGCGGATTTTGGAGAAGCGGCGGAAGGAATTAGATAAAACGAATGGATAGGAGGCTTTTACTAAAACTATGCAATCCATACTCGAAAAGGCTGTTTTGCGAGGTGTAAATCAATGGTTTGTTTCCAGCAGGCCAATGAGGAATTCTCGTTGGAGCGAATAGTTGTTGCTATGCTGCTGGATATATTTTAACAGTTGGATGCCTTCCTGTCGGAGGCGTGATTTCAGTAGAGGATTGTCCTCATCTACTTCTTCGGCCAGCTTCAGCATGTTGACGGCGGCCAACTCCAGCTTCTCCATGCCGTCGGGCGTGTCGGCATGGCGGGCAATTAGTTCGTCGGCACTGGTGTTGAGCAAGTCGCGGGTGTCTGTCCCCAATATCTGTCGCGTCAGGTGATCGTAGTCTTCCCATTCCTTCTGGCGGATTTTTTTCTTATGTAGCAGTGCCTCTACAATCATGGAGACGATTTGCTGTATCATGCGTATCAGGTAGTCTTGTTTAATCATATCTTGAGTTTCTTTTATTAGTCGTTGTCGGGTCGGATAAATTACATTCAGATGCCAGATTTTTTAGGTTTTATCGTCAAAAGTTTCCTATTGGTCTATTCTGTTTTCTATTTGTTCGAATGCTGGCTACATTTGCAATGTCATTCATAGTAAACAAAGGAGGAATAAGAGATGAAAATGAGCCTGAAATATACGGTATTGTGTCTTGGAATTTTCCTATCTGCTTTGCAGGTACAGGCACAGGTGGCTTCGGAAGGCGAGCCAGAGAAGAAAGGTGAAATGTTTCGCGAAGTGCCTAATCCTGAAAAGATGGCACAAAAAGAAACTGATCGCTTGAAAGAAGCTTTGAATCTGACGGACAAGCAGTATAAGAAAGTCTATAAACTGATTTTGAAAGAACAGCGCGAATTGCTTGAAAACCACATGCAACGTCCGCCTATGATGGGGGCAAATGGTCGGGGGCCTCGTCCGCCTCATGAGGGAGGCATGCCACCCATGGGCATGGGAGAAGGTGCTCCTGACGGTATGCACCGTCCACCTATGATGGATGGAGCTCCGAAGCCAGAAAGTGCGGAGGACATGCAAAAGCATATCGCCAAAAAGAACAAAAAAATGAAGAAGATACTCACCGAAACCCAATATGACCAATGGTTGGGCATGAGTCAAAAGCCGATGCCTAAACATAAACCGGAGGGTACGCCGAAGCAAGAAAGAGATGATGAGTGAGGATTGATATCGCTGGCGTAAAAACGGTGGAACAGCCGTCGTTTCCTATACAATAAATAGGAAATGGCGGCTGTTGTTTTTTGATTGATATTTGTGAGTACAGGTAAAGATATAAAAAAAGGGCTCCGCTGAGCCCAACCTTTTGTTAACCTTAAATCTAATACTATGAAAAACACATTGCAAATGTACGGACTTTGGGGAAATCTGCAAATTTTGGAAGTGAAATAGGCTGTTTTATAACATGTATTAAAATCCTTACAGATTTATTTGGATAAGAATTTCTCTTTTAAGTATCTGTTTGCATCTCCGAAACATTCGTTTTTCTTATATTTGCTGCATCTTGCTATGGCAGAGAATAATTATATCTAACGATTTATGCAATTGTCTATGAAGCATCTATTTTTTGTGGTCTGTCTGTTTCTATGCAGCTTTGGCCGTCTTTGGGCCGATGGTCTTGAACCCGTTAAAACAGCTGTTGTGCAGGGCCGTATTCTGAATAGGGGAATTTATCCCAATGAGAAGGAATTGGAGTTGGTACTGGTTTCTTTTAACGCCAAACAGGAGACGGTGTATAAGGCTTCTATCAGGGAGGACGACACCTTCTCGTTTAACGTGCCGCTCTGCGAGGCGGTGTGCGAGTTTTCTCTTCGCAATTATGCACCCCGTCTGTATCTGGCACCAGGCGATAGCCTCTATTTACAGATTGATTTTAATGACTTGCTCCATCCGGTGGTAAAGGGAACTTCAGCTGCCTTGAATCAGGGTATGCTGGCTTTTGCAGAAGGAGGTTTCTATCAGTCGGATTATGTTTATATGGACGATGTAAACTCATCAGTAGAGGTGTTTGAAAAGGCCGTGCAGAAGGAATATGCGCTTCGGAAGCAGAAGCGGGAGGAGTTTCTGGAGCGTTATCGTCCCACCAGTGACGTGGCTGAACTGACGGAGCGTCTGTTGCTGGCCGACTATTACGCCGAACGTTTCCGTTATACGCAGCAACGCATCAGGCGGCTTTATGGCCAAAAGCAAGTGGACTGGCAGAAGGAAACGGCTGCCTGCGAGGCGTTGATGCCCGAGGTGGACGCATTACTGGCCGACAAAATTATTACGTCCGCTCATTTCCGCTTGATTCGTGATTTGACTTTTTATTTGAGATATAGACGTGCTGCGACGGGTGACCTTGATTTTACCGACAAGGATTTGGTTGATGAACAGAGAGGAAGCAGGGTGGCCCAGTTCCTGCTGGCCGACTTACTGGGTACTTCACTGGCAGTCAACGATACGGTAGCTTGGGATTCTGTTTGTCGGGAATATGATACGCTGGTGCAGATACCTGTACTCCGCCACTCTTTGGACTTGCTTTATCGGCGGACAACCGATTACTTGCGCCATCCCGAAGTCTTTTCCCGTTACCTGTTGCATGGCGATGCCGATACTCCCGAGGCGGAACAGTATATGGCGCCCTTGCGTTCGCTGATAGACAAGCATCGGGGCAAGGTGCTCTACATTGACTTTTGGGGAGTTTTCTGCCCTCCCTGCCTGGCGGAGATGGAGCCGTTGAAGAAGCTGTGTGCCCGATACAGCACGGACGATGTGGCGATGGTCAGCCTCTGCGTCAGCGGGAAACGCACTGATTACGAACGGATATTACAACGCTTTTCGCTTAAGGAAACAGTGTTGGAGTGTTTGCATTGGGAAGACTTTGCTGAGCGTGATGTCTTGCAGAAAATGTCCAAGCATCTGGGGCAGGACGGCATACCCTTCTTCCTGCTGGTGAATAAGGAGGGAGTAATTGTGAACTACGGCTCGGCTATCCGTCCCAGCTGGCCAAAGACGGCTGTCCAGATAGATCAGCTGAGGGAGGATTGAATGGAAAGATTGTGTGGAGTGGAGGCCATTTGCGTATGGGCATAAAAAAAGGAGTACCGCTGTACTCCAACCTTTTGTTAACCTTAAATCTAATACTATGAAAAACACATTGCAAATGTACGGACTTTGGGGAAATCTGCAAATAATGTAGTCAGAAAAGTCTGTTATATAACACGTTTTAGATCTTACATGCAGTTGTTAAGTAAAAAAGTCTTTAATGAGCCTTTAAGGCTTCCTGTTTTTGTCGGTGGTAGGTCTCAGCAAGGGTATCAAACGGTAGAAGTTTTTGCCTATCCTGATTTTATGATTGAAAATGGTGACGGTATAGCTTGCAAGGTCGTTTCCTGAAGCTGCAATAAAGGCGGAACAGGGCATTGCTTACCCTTTCCGCCTATGCTTTTCTTCAGTCATTCTTCCCGCATTCTTCTTCTATCTGCTTGAGCTCGCGGTTGGCTTCAATCATCTGCTTCACCCGGCCGTGTGTGTAGTGGAAAATGAAATAGTCGGCTACGACGCCGGCTGCCAGCAGCAATAGGATAAGGGTGCGGTTGAACAGCGTGTGGAAGTTGACGACAAGCATGATGGCAAAAAGGATGATAATCGGGTAGAGAATCAGATAGGTGCGGTTGTAGGCGGCTTTGTAGCGCAGGGCGTATCGGATTTGTACTTCCAGGTTCTCTGCCCGCTTCATACTGGTCAGCTGGTGTAGTCGGCCTGCCTGTAAAACGAGGCTGCCGACGAGCAGAATGGCCGCTGTGATGTTGGTAGGCAGGTGGTAGCCGGGGAACGTTGTCCAGGCATAGATGCAGAACAGACACAAGGCTACGATAGTCAGCAGTCCTGTTTTCTCCAGTCTCATCAGTTTCTCCAATTGGCTTTCCTTGCGTGTGTTCAGGATTCTCTTTACTTCTTCCCGATGCAGGATTTCGTTGCGTGCGACCCGTTCGTTGAGTTCCTTCCACGCTTGTTGCATTTCTTCCAGATTCATGATAATGTAAAGTTAAAGGTTGGACATGGTTTTCAGTTTCTCTTTGATGCGGTGTAGCCTGACGGCCACCTGATTGCGGTTGGTACCGATGATGTCGGCAATCTCCTCGTAGGTCTTTCCGTCCAGCCAGAGGACGATGTACATGCGATCCAGCTTGTTCAGACGGCGGATGAGGCTGTAGAGGTCATTCAGCATTTCATCCTGCGGGTCATCGTCCGTCAGGTCGGTATCCGTCAGGCGCAGAGGAACGTACTCATGGCGCTTCCTGCGGCGCAGGTCGGTGATGCAGGTGTTCAGCGCGATGCGATAGACCCAGGTGCCGAAGCTGCTTCTGTTTTCAAATGTCCTGTAGCTTTTCCACAGGTTGTACACCGTCTCCTGATAGAGGTCGGCGAGGTCTTCCTTGTCTTGCGCATAGAGCAGGCACACCTTGTAGACGATGGCCTGGTGTTGCAGCAGCAGGTCGGTGAATTCTTTTTCCTTGTTTTTGTCTGTCATTTTTCCGGCTTTTTGTTCAGTTGGTCGTCCGAGGTTTCCGATTAGTTACAGGCTGGCTCCGATTTTTTTCTGACCGGGAAAAATTATTTTGTCGACTGGGGAAGAATGGGGAGGAAACGTATGGGCATAAAAAAGGAGTACCGCTGTACTCCAACCTTTGTTAACCTTAAAATCTAATACTATGAAAAACACATTGCAAAGGTACGCACTTTGGGGAAATCTGCAAATAATGCAAATATAAAATTCTGTTTTATAACATGTTTTAGACCTTACATGCAGTTGTTAAGTAAAAAAGTCTTTAACAGGCCTCTAAAGCCTCCTGTTTCTTGTCGGTGGCAGGTCTCAACACAGGGATCAGACGGTAGAGGTTCTTGCGCGTCATGATTTTGTGGTTGAGGAAAGTGACGATATAACCGGTAAGGCCGGCTGCAATGAGCGAGCCTTCGCGTACGCCCTCGATGGTTTGCGTGAAGGCCAGCGAGAGCAGGACGGCCAGTGTTACCAGTGTGACGTCGAAGCACACTTTCGTACGTCCGAACTCGCGGCGGTAGCGGCTGGAGGCATATTTTACGAACGCTTCGGCGCTCATCATGGCTACACGGGGCTTCAGTTCGAGCACCACGCCTACCGACTGGACGAGGCATCCTACGAGCAGCAGGGCGATGGACATGGCATAGTTGGACGGGTGGATGTCGGCCGCAAGGAGCATATTCAGGTCGATGAAGGCCGAGAAGATGAAGGAGAAAGGAATCTGGAGGAGGATTTCGACGGTGTCCTGACGACTGCCCCGTCCGCGTACCAGCCAGAACTGCCCTACGATGAGCAGCATGTTGATGATGAATGTACAAGTGCCCAGTGTGAGCGGTGTGTTGAGGCTCATCACATAGTTGACACTCGAGATGGGAGTCGTGCCCAATGCCGAACGGACTATGAGTACCACACCCGCAGCCAGGAAGTACAATCCTGCTACAAATACCAGATATCTTTTGAACATACTTTTCATATCCTGATCTTTTTACCTTGTTTTCGGGGCGCAAAGTTCGCCTTTTTCGTTCGCATCGGGTTATACAATCCGATTCAATTTTTGTATATTACGAAACAAATACTACTTTTGCAGGCATATATTTGAACTGAAATGGTAAAATCTTGTATATTCGACAATGCAGGGATGCTGAAAGAGCGTCCGGGAATCCCCCATTATCGGGAAGATGTGGTCTGCTTCGAAAGCGGATACGACGACCGCAACTATCCGGCAGATGTAGCCTACTTCAACCGTGAACTCTATCTGATCTTTATACTGGAAGGGCGTTCGGAGATATTGCTCAACGGGGAACATATCGTCATGGAGGCGGGCACACTACTGGTGCATGGAGCCAACTACCTGACCGACCATCTGTTCTCGTCGAAAGACATCCGCTTCATTACCCTTTCCATTTCGGAAGCCATGCTGACCAACGATTCATACCTGACGCAGACGGCCGCCCTCCTGCTGTCTACCCTGCGGCAGAACAGGCAATATACCCTCCTGCTGGCCGAAGACGAGATGCAGGAGATGCGCGGCCAGCTGGAAGTGCTGATGCGCCTGCTGGGTTCTGACCACAAGTTCCTCTTCCGCCGTCTTCAGGCTGCCTGCAATGCCCTGTTGCTCGATATTGCCGACTTCCTTTCGCGGCGTACCCCCATCCGCCGGCATCTGAACCCCAAGGAGCATGTGTTGCAGGAATTCTATGCCCTCGTCACCCGTCATTTCCGCGAAGAGCATTTTGTGGCTTTCTATGCCCGCGAGCTGGCCATCAGCGAACAGTATCTGTCGCATATCGTACGGACGGGAACGGGCAAGACGGTGAACGGCATCATCAGCGAGCTGCTGCTGATGGAGGCTCGTACCTTGCTGGGCAACCGCAGTCTGGCGGTGAGCGATGTAGCGGTCAGACTCAATTTCAGCGACACTTCTGCTTTCTGCAAATTCTTCCGGCGGAATGCGGGCGAAACGCCGTTGGGGTTCAGGAAAAGGTTGTGGCGCGAGGCAGCTGTGCCGGCAGTGACGGACGGGAAAGAAGAATGAGCCGACGGGGAGGCTTGTTGGCGTAAGGGCATAAAAAAAGGAGTACCGCTGTACTCCAACCTTTGTTAACCTTAAAATCTAATACTATGAAAAACACGATGCAAAGGTACGGACTTTTGGGAAATCTGCAAATTCTGCAAGAAAAAACGCATGTTATATAACATGTTTTATGAATATGCGCTATTTTGTTAAGGGTTACTAAGGAATGGGAGCCCGCAGATGCTTGTTTTCTAAAAAAGATTTATCTTTGTTTCTGTTTAGTTTTTAAGCCGAAACCTCATGAACGAAGATATTGTCCTTACACCGATGATGAAACAGTTTCTCGACCTCAAGGCCAAGCACCCTGACGCCGTGATGCTGTTCCGTTGCGGAGACTTCTATGAAACCTACTCGACCGATGCCATTGTGGCCTCCGAAATCCTGGGCATCACGCTGACCAAGCGTGCCAACGGCAAGGAGAAGACCATCGAGATGGCCGGATTTCCCTATCATGCGCTCGACACGTACCTGCCCAAACTGATCCGCGCGGGCAAGCGCGTGGCCATCTGCGACCAGCTGGAAGACCCCAAGCTGACCAAGAAACTGGTGAAGCGCGGCATCACGGAGCTGGTGACGCCCGGTGTCAGCATCAACGACAACGTACTGAACTACCGCGAGAACAACTTCCTGGCTGCCGTACACTTCGGCAAGGGAGCCTGCGGCGTGGCTTTTCTGGACATATCGACGGGCGAGTTCCTGACGGCGGAAGGCCCCTTCGACTACATCGACAAGCTGCTCAACAACTTCGGCCCCAAGGAGGTGCTCTTCGAACGAGGCAAGCGGCCGATGTTCGAGGGCAACTTCGGCAGCAAGTTCTTCACCTTCGAGCTGGACGACTGGGTGTTTACTGAGACGACGGCACGCGAAAAGCTGCTAAAGCATTTCGAGGTGAAGAATTTGAAAGGCTTCGGCGTGGAGCACCTGAAGAACGGCATCATCGCTTCGGGAGCCATCCTGCAATACCTCATCATGACGCAGCACACGCAGATAGGCCACATTACGTCGCTGGCTCGCATTGAGGAAGACAAGTACGTCCGGCTCGATAAGTTTACCGTGCGCAGCCTCGAGCTGATGGGCTCGATGAACGACGGGGGCAGTTCGCTGCTCAGCGTCATCGACAGGACCATCTGCCCCATGGGTGCTCGCCTGATGAAACGCTGGCTGGTGTTCCCGCTGAAGGACGTGCGCCCCATCAATGACCGCCTGGACGTGGTGGAATACTTCTTCCGCCAGCCCGACTTCCGCGACTTGGTGGAGGAGCAGCTGCACCGCATCGGCGACCTGGAGCGCATCCTTTCGAAGGTAGCCGTGGGGCGCGTCAGCCCTCGCGAAGTGGTGGCGCTGAAGGTGGCCCTGCAGGCCGTCGAACCCATCAAGCAGGCCTGCCTGGAGGCCGACAATGCCAGCCTGAATCGCATCGGCGAGCAGCTCAACGTCTGCCAGTCCATCCGCGACCGCATCGACCGTGAAATCAACAACGACCCGCCGCTGCTGGTCAACAAGGGTGGCGTCATCAAGCAGGGCGTCAGCGCCGAGCTCGACGAACTGCGCCAGATAGCCTACAGCGGCAAGGACTACCTGCTCCAGCTGCAGCAGCGCGAAAGCGAACTGACGGGCATACCGAGCCTGAAGATAGGCTACAACAACGTCTTCGGCTACTACATCGAGGTGCGCAACGTCCACAAGGAGAAAGTACCCCAGGAGTGGATACGCAAGCAGACGCTGGTCAACGCCGAACGCTACATCACGCAGGAACTGAAGGAATACGAAGAGAAGATACTCGGCGCGGAAGACAAGATACTGGTGCTCGAGACACAGCTCTACAACGAGCTGGTGCAGGCCCTGAGCGAGTTCATCCCCGCCATCCAGATCAACGCCAACCAAGTGGCCCGCCTCGACTGCCTCCTGTCGTTTGCCACGGCTGCGCGCGAGAACAACTACATCCGCCCCGTCCTCTCAGACGACGACGTGCTCGACATCCGTCAGGGCCGTCATCCCGTCATCGAGAAGCAACTCCCCATCGGCGAGAAGTATGTGGCCAATGACGTGATGCTCGACAGCCAGACGCAGCAGATCATCATTATCACCGGTCCCAACATGGCCGGTAAGTCGGCCCTGCTCCGCCAGACGGCCCTCATCACCCTCATGGCGCAGATAGGCTGCTTCGTGCCTGCCGAGAGCGCACACATCGGGCTGGTGGACAAGATATTCACCCGTGTGGGCGCCAGCGACAACATCTCCGTGGGCGAATCGACCTTCATGGTGGAGATGAACGAGGCGGCCGACATCCTGAACAACCTCTCGCCGCGCAGCCTCGTGCTCTTCGACGAGCTGGGGCGCGGTACGTCGACCTACGACGGCATCTCCATCGCCTGGGCTATCGTGGAGTACATCCACGAACATCCCAAGGCCAAGGCACGCACCCTCTTTGCCACGCACTACCACGAGCTGAACGAGATGGAGAAGAGCTTCGCCCGCATCAAGAACTACAATGTGGCGGTGAAGGAGGTGGACGGCAAGGTCATCTTCCTGCGCAAGCTGGAGCGGGGCGGCAGCGAACACTCCTTCGGTATCCACGTGGCCAAGCTGGCAGGCATGCCCAAGAGCATCGTGAAGCGCGCCGACGAAATCCTGAAGCAACTGGAGCGCGAGAACCGCCAGACGGGCACCGTCACGGGCAAGACCATCACCGAAGGGCCTTCGTCGGCCGGCGGCATGCAGCTCAGCTTCTTCCAGCTGGACGACCCCGTGCTGTGCCAGATACGCGACGAGATACTGAATCTCGACGTGAACAACCTGACGCCTCTCGAGGCGCTGAACAAGCTGAACGACATCAAGCGCATCGTCAAAGGGAAATAAGATATCACGTTTTTTGAAAATGATTGATAGGATGGAGCTTCTCTCCATCTTGTTTTATATTGACAATCTAGCATGGACGCAACGAAGATGGCAGATGTGATTGCTTACTTCCTTTTCCTTTCTATAAAAGATACGACCTTTTGATGCAAAAGAAGCAATGTTTTGCATCAAAAGGTCGTATCTTTCAGGGGAAAAGCGGGGATGTTTTCAGCGGTCCCCAAGCCGCGGGGGCGTCACGCCTTCTTCTGCCGTCCGTAGAAGAACATGAAGTAAAGGCCGATGAGGACGAAAGGCACACTGAGCCACTGGCCCATGTTCAGCGTCATGCCGTCCTCGAAGTCCACCTGGTTCTCCTTGAGGAACTCAATGAAGAAGCGGAAGACGAAGATTTCCGTCAGGCAGAGGCCAAAGAAGAAGCCGCGGTGATAGGGCGGGGCGACTTGTGCGTCGGCTTTCGCACCCTTGCTGAAGTCGGTACGCGGGATGGCAGGAGCCTGTTTCTGCCCGCGCTTGTATAGCCACACCATGCCGAGGAAGAAGACGAAATAGGCCAGCGCCTCGTAGAACTGGGCCGGATGGCGGGGCACCATGTCCACCCGCTCGAAGACGAAAGCCCAGGGTACGTCCGTCGGCCGCCCGATAATCTCGGAGTTCATCAGATTGGCCAGACGGATGCAGCAGGCGGTGATGGGGGTGGCTACGGCAATCATGTCGAGCACGTCCATGTAGTGCATCTTCGTCTTGCGGCAGTAGAGCCACAGGGCGATGATGAGTCCCAGCGTGCCGCCGTGGCTGGCCAGGCCTTCGTAGCCCGTAAACTTCCATCCGCCGTCCGGCAGGAACTTCACGGGGAGAATCATTTCCCAGAAGTGGTGTAGGTAGTAGTCGGGCTGGTAGAACAGGCAGTGACCCAGGCGGGCACCGATGAGGATGCCGAAGAAGCAGTAGAAGAACAGCGGTTCGAACTTGTCGTCGCCGATGCGCCGGTCGCGGTATTCTTTCTGCACGATGAAGTAGGCAAAAGCCAGGCCGATGACCCACAGCAGGCCATAGTAACGGATGGAGATGCCGAAGAGGTTGAACAGTTCGGGATCGGGGTTCCAGTGGATGTTGAGTAACGGTAACATGACGTTTCTTTCTTGGTTTTATGGTTACGGTTGCCAAAAGTAGTCTTTATCCGGCAAAGAACAAAATCCGCGGGTCAGAGATTTCTGAACTTTTCTGCCACCATCCGGTAGGTGGGGATGTCGATGCCCTGCGCTTCGGCGGCGGCAATCATGTCGAACAGCAGGCCCTGCACCTCGCTTTCGTGTCCGCGGGCCATGTCTTTCTGCATGGAGGCGGTGCTGTGCGGGTCGAGCTTGTCCATTACTTTCAGATTGTATTCCACCAGGTCTTCCTTCGGCTCTATGCCCAGTTTGCGGCCCAAGGCGGCACTTTCGCGCGAGAGGCCGATGAAGGTGTCGCGCACGGGGCCGGGCTTCTGTACTTCGCCCATAGGCACGTCGTAGTAGGCGCCCGTTACAGCCATGGCCGAGATGAACGACCACTTGACGAAGGTGTCGCGGTTGATGTCATCCGAGATTTCGGCCTTGATGCCGCTGTCCTGCAGGTCGCGCTGCACGGCTTCGAGTGTTTCACGGGGAACATCCGTTCCTTGGTGCGCACCATAGACCAGACGGAAAATCCGTCCCATCTGTGTGATTTCGCCCCGGCCGCTGACGAAGCCCACGATGTAGATGCAGCCGTCGAGCACCGTGACGCCCGGCACCAGACGCTGGATGCGGGGCCCTGTGCCATAGACGTTGAGGATGGGGATGACCACTGTTTCGGGTTTCGAGGCCCGCCGGATGAGGTCGGTGATGGAATTGACGGAATATCCTTTGACGCAGACAAAGATGACGTCTGCCTTGTCCTGATATTCCTCGGCCGTACAGGCGGGAACATGCAGGGTGTGTTCGCCCTTGAGGTCGGAGTGGAGACGGAGTCCGTGTTCGCGGATGGCGGCCAGGTGTTCGCCGCGGGCAATGCAGGTGACGTTTTTCCCTGCCAGTGCCAAGAAGGCGGCGATGCTTCCGCCTACGCCGCCGGTACCTGCAATGAGATAGTTCTTCATGCTGTATTTGTTTTTGAGGGTTAGGATGTATTTGTTCAGTTTACATACTTTTCTTTTTCCATATAGTAGAGCCCTTCACCCCGGTCGCCGTTGTCCAGGTCTTCCAGTTCTACCTTGAAGACGTGGTAGGGCAGGTCGGTGTTGCGCTTGGGGCGGTCTGTGGTGAGGAGGTAGGCATTCCCCCATTCGTTGGCCGAGAAGTATTCCTTGATTTCCTGCTTCATCAGGATGGACACTTCCTCGCCGTCTATCCATACGGTGGTCTTCAGGCGGTCGAGGGTGGGGGCGAGGCGGACGGCACGTGCGTCGTCACGTGCGGCTCCCTGCTTGATGTTGCCCACGTCTTGGGCATGCTGCGTCTGGGAGGCTTCCATTTGCTGGAAGCGGGTCAGGCTCATGGGGCGGACGAATATCTGGTAACAGGGCATGGCTCCGGGGATGCGGAACACGCGCAGGCCGTAGACTTCCATGCGGTGGTAGCGGATGTCGAGCGTCGTGTCGCGGTCGGCGATGAAGTCCCATGCCCAGAATTCCAGCCGCTGGTCGGCTGCCGACAGGGCCGAACCTTTGGGCGTATGCGGATAGGTGTCCATGCGCAAGGCTCCCATGCTTTGGTACTTGCCGCGGGGAATGCGTATCGAGTAGCGTCCGTCGGCATCTGTCATGGCCTGGGCTGCGTCGTCGAACGAAGGTGTCTGCCAGAAGAGCGAACAACTGTCGATGGGCTGTCCTTCGTAGTCGGTTACGCGTCCGCAGATGGTTACGCTGTCGGCCACCGTCTGTGCCTGCAGGGGGAGAACCAGAAGGGCGAGAAGGAGTGGGAGAATGGCTTTCATGGAGTTATGGTTGTTTTGTATCAGGGGGTATAATTTGACGAGGCCATCCAGGTGCTTGCCCCGTGGCCTCGTCCTTTATCTTGTCTTTATCCTTAGACGTTGAAGCGGAAGTGCATGATGTCGCCGTCCTGCACCACGTAGTCCTTGCCTTCGACGCTGAGCTTGCCGGCCTCACGTACGGCAGCTTCGGAACCATACTTGATGTAGTCGTCGTACTTGATGACCTCGGCGCGGATGAAGCCCTTCTCGAAGTCGGTGTGGATGACGCCGGCACATTGCGGAGCCTTCCAGCCCTTGCGATAGGTCCAGGCTTTGACTTCCATCTCGCCGGCGGTGATGAACGTTTTCAGGTTGAGCAGGCTGTAGATGGCCTTGATGAGTCGGTTGCAACCGCTTTCCTTCAGGCCGAGGTCTTCGAGGAACATCTGTTTCTCCTCGTAAGTCTCCAGTTCGGCGATGTCGGCTTCGGTCTGGGCGGAGATAATCATCAGCTGGGCATCCTCGCCCTCGATGGCCTTGCGCACCTGCTCCACGTAGGCGTTGCCGGTGGCGGCGGAGGTATCGTCCACGTTGCACACGTAGAGCACGGGCTTGGTGGTGAGCAGGAACATCTGGCGGGCGCAGGTTTCTTCGTCCTCGTTCTGCGGAACGACGGTGCGGGCGCTCTTGCCCTGCTCCAGCGCTTCCTTGTAGCGGAGCAGCAGTTCGTACTCTATTTTGGCATTCTTGTCGCCGCCTACCTTGGCTACCTTCTCCACGCGCTTGATGCGGTTTTCTACCGTCTCGAGGTCTTTCAGCTGGAGTTCGGTGTCGATGATTTCCTTGTCGCGCACGGGGTCGACGGAGCCGTCCACGTGGACGATGTTGCCGTTGTCGAAGCAGCGCAGCACGTGGATGATGGCGTCGCATTCGCGGATGTTGCCCAGGAACTGGTTGCCCAGGCCTTCACCCTTGCTGGCGCCCTTGACGAGTCCGGCAATGTCGACGATGTCGCACACGGCGGGGACGATGCGACCCGGATGGACGATTTCGGCCAACTTGGTCAGTCGTTCGTCGGGCACGGATACCTGGCCCATCTGGGCGTCGATGGTACAAAATGGGAAGTTGGCTGCCTGTGCCTTCGCGCTGGACAGGCAGTTGAAGAGTGTGGATTTTCCCACGTTGGGAAGGCCCACGATACCTGCTTTTAATGCCATAGTCTGTCTTATATTTTAGAGTTATCTTCTTGTTGTCAGTTGTTTTCAGTCCGCAAAGATAGTGTAAACCAAGGGAAAGGCAAAACGAAAATTCTGTTTTCGGTTTTTCTTTCCGTAGTGTTCTTGTCTTATTTAAAGATTATGCACCTTGTGCGCAATTACATGTGTGGAGATGGAATGGTTAGTTGGTTGGTAGAGAAAAATAAAAAAGCCGGGATGCATCACGCACTCCGGCTTTTCGCAGTTAACTAAAAAGGTTTGGTTTATTGTTAGGAGTAAAATAGTTTCGATTAAGAGAGTATAAGGATTTTATACTTGCTTATTTGGCAGCTATGTACATAGTGGTTGTTTTGCCATTTTCTTTTATGTACCGGCCTTTGTGGTCGTTCCATTTGTAATAGTTGGTCGTTACCTGATTATCACTATATGTATAGCGTACACACATTACCTTTTTCCAAGTCTTCAGATTCTCATCCCAACATACAGTTTCGTTCTCAATGAGACGTTTCTGGTCATCATATTTGTAATGGTATTCCAGATAATTGGTCAGTAGGTTGTTGTTGTTCTTGTAGACGCTTTGGCTCACTTTCAGTCCGTTTACTTCTTTCGAATTGTAAACGAAGTCGTTGTTCTGGAAAGCGAATGCGCTTACACCAAGAGTCAGAAACAGGGTGGATACAAACAATTTCTTTAAGGATACTTTTGCTTTCATGATTAATATCAATTTATGTCTATTCTTTCTTTTTTCTATGCTTCATTTCTGAAAAGCGGTGCAAAGGTAGTCATTATATTGACATAATGTCTGATATTCGACGAATATTTTTCAAAGTGTAAGCATTTGCAGGGTTTATCCCCTTTCTTTTTGCCCGATAAATATCAAAAAAAATGTCCGGCGGATGGTCTGCCGGACATTTTGCATACAAAGTGCATTTTAATTAATTCCTTTTGGCTGCTTTCTGATTGTAAGTTAAACTTTGTTATCAGCCTCTTTAGTGAGCCTCCAGCCAGTTGGTTCCCCACCCACAATCAGCTCTGAGGGGCACGTGCATGCGGTAGGCGTTCTCCATTTCCTCGATTACAATTTTTTGTACGAGCTCTTTTTCGGCCGTCGGAACGCTGAAATTCAGTTCGTCGTGGACCTGTAAAATCATCTTTGCTTTCAGATTGTTACTTTGGAAGCGCTGATAGATGCGAGCCATGGCTACTTTGATGATGTCGGCGGCACTGCCTTGGATAGGTGCGTTGATGGCGTTGCGTTCGGCATAACCACGCACGACGGAGTTGCGCGAGTTGATGTCGGGCAGGAAGCGCTTGCGGTGGAAGATTGTTTCCACATAGCCCTGTTCGCGGGCCACGTTGATGCTGTGGTCCATGTAGGCCTTCACGCAGGGATAGGTGGCGAAGTAGCCGTCTATCAGTTCCTTGGCTTCCTGGCGTGAGACGTTCATGCGTTCGGCCAGCCCGAAGACCGAGATGCCATAGATGATGCCGAAATTGGCCGTCTTGGCCTTGCGTCGCATGTCGGAGGTCACCTCGTCGATGCCCACCTTGTAGATTTTGGCGGCGGTGGCGGCATGGATGTCGTGGCCCTCGACGAAGGCTTCGATCATGTTGGGGTCTTCGCTGAGGTGGGCCATGATGCGCAGCTCGATCTGCGAATAGTCGGCCGAGAAGAATTCGCAGCCGTCGTCGGGGATGAAGGCCTTGCGGATTTCCTTGCCGTCCTCGTCGCGGATGGGGATGTTCTGCAGATTGGGGTTGCTCGAGCTGAGCCGGCCGGTGGCGGTGACGGCCTGGTTGAACGACGTATGGATGCGTCCCGTCCGCGGGTTGATGAGCTGGGGTAGGGCTTCGACGTAGGTGCCCAGCAGCTTCTTCAGGCCGCGGTGCTCCAGTATCTTGCCCACGATGTCGTGCTTGCCGCGGAGGCTTTCGAGCACCTCTTCGGAGGTGACGTACTGGCCGGTTTTGGTCTTCTTGGGTTTCTCCATCAGCTTGAGGCGGTCAAAGAGCACTTCGCCCACCTGCTTCGGCGAGGCAATGTTGAAGGCTCCGCCAGCCAGTATGTAGATGTCTTCCTCGATTTGGCTGAGGCGGGCGTTGAAGTGTGCGGCCGACTGCTTCAGGGCTTCCGTGTCGAGACGCACGCCGTTGCTCTCGATGTTCACGAGGACGGGCACGAGCGGCATCTCTATCTCATAGAAGAGGTGTTCCACGCCCTGCGCCTTGAGTTCCTTCTCGAGCACGTTCTTCAGCTTGAGGGTGACGTCGGCGTCCTCGCAGGCGTAGCGGTAGACTTCGGCGGGGGCGAGGTCGCGCATGCTCTTCTGTCCCTTGCCCCGCGGGCCGATGAGCTGGTCGATGTGGATGGTGCGGTAGTGCAGGTAGATTTCGGCCAAGTAGTCCATGTTGTGCCGCAGCTCGGGCTGGAGTACGTAGTGGGCGAGCATCGTGTCGAAGAGCGGACCTTGCACGCGGACGCCGTAGTTCTGCAAAACAATCATGTCGTACTTGATGTTCTGACCCACCTTCACCGATTTGGGGTTTTCGTAGAGCGGGCGGAGTTCATTTACAATTTTTAAGGCTTCTTCCCGATCGGCCGGAACGGGCACGTACCACGCCCGATTTTCGGCGTCGCTGAAGCTCATGCCCACCAGTTCGGCCTCCATTGGCTCGGTGCCGGTGGTCTCCGTATCTATTGAGAGAATTTCCGTTGTCAATAACTTTTGAATAAATTCGCGTCTTTTCTCTTCTGTATCAATAAGTTGGTAGTCTGTTTCTATCGTTTCTAAGCTGCTGAGAATCGAATTTTCGGCGCCGCCCGTCCCCTCGTCCGCAAATAACGCAAACAAATCGCCTTGGGCAGCGGCCTTCGGAGCGGCCTCTTTCGTAGCGTCGGGCTGGGCGAAGAGGGTACCGGCAAACGGGTCGGCCGAAGCGGCAGGGTGGGAGGCTTCGTCTTTGCCAAGCACGCGGTCGATGAGGGTGCGGAATTCCAGTTCCTCAAAAATTCGTCGTAACGCTTCCTTGTCCGGCTCTTTGCGGACGAAGGCCTGCATGTCGAGCTCGATGGGGATATCGGTTTTGATGGTGGCCAGGAATTTGGAGAAGGCAATCTGCTCCCTGTTTGTCTCGACCTTCGTCTTCAGGGCGCCCTTCAGCTGGTCGGTGTTGGCCAGCAGGTTCTCGATGCTGCCGAACTGGGCGATGAGTTTCTGTGCCGTCTTCTCGCCTACGCCCGGACAGCCGGGGATGTTGTCCGACGCATCGCCCATCAGGCCCAGCATGTCGATGACCTGCAGGGTGGACTGGATGTCGAACTTCGCCTTGACTTCCTCCGTGCCCATCACCTCGAATCCGCCCGTGTGCTTGGGACGGTACATGAAGACGTGCTCGCCCACCAGCTGGCCGTAGTCCTTGTCGAGCGTCATCATGTAGGTGGTGATGCCCTGCCGTCCGGCTTCGGTGGCTAGTGTGCCTATCACGTCGTCGGCCTCATAGCCCGCCACCTCGAGGATGGGGATGCGGTAGGCTCGGATGATGTCTTTTATAATAGGTACGGAGAAGTGGATGGTTTCGGGTGTCTCCTCGCGCTGGGCCTTGTACTGTTCGTAGGCCTCGTGGCGGAAGGTGGGCCCGGCCGGGTCGAAGGCCACGCCGATGTGGGTGGGGTTCTCCTTTTTGAGCACTTCTTCGAGGGTATTGACGAAGCCCAGGATGGCCGAAGTGTTCTGCCCCTTCGAGTTGATTCGTGGGTTCTTGATGAGCGCATAGTAGGCGCGGTAGATGAGCGCGTATGCGTCGAGCAGGAAAAGTTTATCGGTTGAATTCATACATTTTATCCTTTTTTGCAGGGTAAAAGTACAAAAAAATACCGTATTAACCGTTTTATTCGTATTTTTGTACCCAAATAATGCCCTCATGGATATAGCATCAGTGATACAAGCCCCCATTTCTGCTGAGTTGGAAGATTTCAGGCAGCTGTTTGCCCGTTCGCTTTCCAGCTCCAACCCGCTGCTCAATAGTGTAATCGAACACATTCGCCAGCGGAGCGGGAAGATGATGCGGCCTATGCTGGTGCTGCTTTCGGCTAAGCTGTGCGGCGCGGTTTCTTCGGCGGCTCTTCATGCGGCCGTGGCGCTGGAGCTGCTCCACAATGCCAGCCTGGTGCACGACGATGTGGTGGACGAAAGCGGCGAGCGTCGCGGACAGCTCTCGGTGAACGCCGTGTTCAACAACAAGGTGGCCGTGCTCTCGGGCGACTATCTGCTGGCTACGGCTCTCGTACAGGTGGCTTTGACGCGCAATCACGACATCATCGACGTGGTTTCCGCATTGGGTCAGGACCTGGCCGACGGCGAACTGCTCCAGCTCTCCAATGTGGGCAATACCGATTTCTCCGAATCCGTCTATTTTGAGATTATCCACAAGAAGACGGCCGTGCTTTTTGCCGCCTGCACCAAGTGTGGCGCCCTGTCGGCCGGAGCCTCTGCCGAGGACGTGGAGAAGGCACGTCTGTTCGGCGAATACATCGGTCTCTGCTTCCAGATCAAGGACGATATTTTCGACTACTATGAGGACAAGCAGATAGGCAAGCCGACGGGCAACGACATGCACGAAGGCAAGCTGACGCTGCCCGTGCTCCATGTGCTCAACTCGACGGGCGACGAAGAGGCCCGTGCCATTGCTCTGCGGGTGAAGTCGGGCACGGCATCGGCCGATGAAATCGGCCGTTTGGTGGCCTTCACGAAGGAAAACGGTGGCATCGAGTATGCCGAAAGGGTGATGCGCGACTATCGTGAGAAGGCTTTTGCGCTGCTCCCTACTACGGCCGATACAGCTGTTCGTCAGTCACTGGAGGCTTATCTTAATTATGTAGTGGAAAGGCAGAAATAAAGCATTGTAATGATAAGCATAAAAGGCCGTTTTCCGAGGAGGAAAGCGGCCTTTTATGCTTGTGTTTCCGATTCTGTTTAGAAGAACTTCGTCTCCTTGCCCAGTATGTCGCTCAGCAGCAGGTTGGCCAGGCGACTGGTGCCCAGGCGGAAGAGGGTGTTGTTCAGCCACTCTTCGCCCAACACTTCCTTCACGATGGAGTAGTAGACGAGGGCGTCGTTCACCGTGTTGATGCCTCCGGCTGGCTTGAAGCCTACCTTGTTGCCCGTCTCTTCGTAATATTCCTTGATGGCTTGGCACATCACGTAAGCGGCTTCGGGTGTGGCGGCAGGCTGCTGTTTTCCGGTCGAGGTTTTGATGAAGTCAGCACCGGCATACATCGATAAAATCGAGGCTTTTTTGATGTTCGAAGCCGTACGGAGGGCGCCTGTCTCAAGGATAACCTTCAGATGCTTGTCCTTGCAGGTTTCTTTTAATTCCTGAATCTCGTCGCACACGCTTTCATAGTCGCCTACGAGGAACTTGCCTACCGAGATGACGATGTCTATCTCGTCGGCTCCGTCCATAATAGCCATCGCGGTTTCGGCAACTTTTACTTCGGTAAAGGTCTGTGAGGAAGGGAATCCGCCCGATACACAGGCGATCTTTACGTCTTCCACTTCGAGTGTATCTTTCACGATTTCGGCAAAATTGGGATAGACGCAGATGGCAGCCACGTTCTTCATATCGGGGAATTCTTCGTCGAAGCGATTCACATTCTGAGTGAAGCGCATTACACTTTCGTCGCTGTCTGTAGTGTTCAGCGTAGTGAGGTCGATGCAGTGGAAGAGGAATTTCTTGACTTCGGGCGTATCATTTTCGGCCACTTTCTGTTCGATGATGGCTTTTACTTGTGCGGCTACGTCCGCATCGTCGAGGCTGGTGTTGTATTTGGCCAGCGCTTCGTCATACTTGCTTTTGGTGGGCTCTTTACTTTCCATGTTCCTTCAGTTTTGGGTTGTTGATATGTCTGTCTTGATCTCGTTTCGTTTTCTTCTCAATGCTGCGGCGGAAAGCTTCGGTCAGGTCGGTATCTGTCTGGTTGGCAATGCAGAGCAATACCCAGAAGACGTCGGCTATCTCTTCGTCCAAATTGTCCTTTTCACCGGGCTTGAATGACTGGTCGCCGTACTTTCGGGCCATGACGCGGGCCAGTTCGCCCACTTCTTCGGTCAGTACGGCCATATTGGTCAGTTCGCTGAAGTAGCGTACGCCGTACGTCCTGATCCAATTGTCCACCTGTTTTTGTGCTTCTTCCAGTGTCATATCGCTGCGTTTTTAGGGTTATTCCTTGTTTTTGGTGTCGATGCAGATGGTGACGGGGCCGTCATTCAACAGCTCCACTTTCATGTCGGCACCGAATTCTCCCGTGCCTATTTCCTTGCCCAGTGCGGCCGACAGGTCCTGGCAGAACCGTTCGTAGAGGGGGATTGAAATCTCCGGCTTGGCGGCGCGTATATACGACGGGCGGTTTCCCTTCTTCGTCGAGGCGTGCAGGGTGAACTGGCTGATGACGAGGATGTCGCCTCCCGCGTCGAGGATGGAGCGGTTCATTACGCCGTTTTCATCGTCGAAGATGCGCAGGTTCACTATTTTCTTGCAGAGCCAGTCGATGTCTTCCTGTCCGTCGGCTTCTTCGATGCCTACGAGTATCATCATGCCTTGGCCGATGGCTGCCTTGCAATGTCCGTTGATGGTCACTGAAGCGTGTGCGGTGCGTTGTATCACTACTCTCATTGTCTTTGTATCTTGTTTTACCGACTGACAAAGATAGTGAAAGGTGAGCGCAGAAGCAAATGAAAACTAAGTTTTTCAATTTGATTATGCCGAACCGCCTCCTATCTTATTGAAAGATAGTGAAAGGAGAATGCAATACAAAATAAGCCCGCTTATTTTTATTGCTGAGCCCCGTCCTTTTGCTTGCCGAAGTGTTCCTGCAGGATGCGTGCTTTGGCCTCGCCTACGACGGCCGCCCATTCCTGCGGCGTGGCTTCGCGGAGGCGTTTCACGCTCTTGAACTCTTTGAGCAGGGTGTTTTTGGTCTTTTCACCGATGCCTTTTATCTCGTCCAGTTCCGAAGCGGTTTGCCGCTTGCTGCGCTTGTCGCGGTGGAAGGTGATGGCATAGCGGTGTACTTCGTCCTGTATACGGGTTAGCAGGTTAAATAGGGGTGTACCCTGTTTCAGGCCAATGCTTTGCGGAGGGAAGCCAAAGAGCAGCTCGTTTGTGCGGTGGCGGTTGTCTTTGGCCAGGCCGGCGATGGGGATGTTCAGCCCTAGGTCGTCCACAACCTCTTTTACGGCGCTCATTTGACCCTTTCCACCGTCGGTGACGAGGAGGTCGGGCAGAGGTGTGTTCTCCTCTACAGCGCGCTTGTATCGCCTCCATACGACCTCTTTCATCGAGGCATAGTCGTCGGGGCCTTCTACGGTCTTGATATTGTACTTACGGTAGTCCTTTTTCGACGGCTTTCCCTTGACGAAGACCACGCAGCCGGCCACCGGGTCGGAGCCCTGAATGTTCGAGTTGTCGAAGCACTCGATGCGAAGGGGCAGGCGGTCCAGGTGCAGTTGTTGTTGGATTTCCTTCAGCAGGCGCGTGGTGCGCTGCTCGGGGTTCAGTTTCTCCTGCTGTTTCAGGCGGTCCACCTTGTATTGCTTCACATTCTGGATAGACAAGTCGAGCAGTTTCTTTTTGTCGCCACGCTGGGGGATGGTGAAGGTCACGTCCTTCAATTCCATGTTCAGTTCGAAGGGCACGATGATTTCGCGTGACTGGCTTTTGTAGCGTTCGCGCATCTCGATGATGCCCAGTTGGAGCAGTTCCTCCTTGGTTTCCTCAAGACGTTTCTTGTACTCGAAGGTGAAGGCCTGGTTGACGGCACCGTTCGTGATGTGCAGGTAGTTGATGAAAGCCGCCTTTTCATCGGCATCTTCTTCGATGGAGAAGACGTCGATGTTGTGGAGTACGTTGCTGACCACTTCCGAGCGTGAACGGTAGTTCTCTATCAACAGGTATTTCTCCTTGACCTTCTGTGCTTCCTCGAATTTCATTTCGGCGGCCAGATCTTGCATCTGCTGATAGAGCATTTGCTCCACGTCGCGCGTGTTTCCTTTCAGGATTTCTTTGATTTCACCGATGTTCTTCAGGTATTCCTCGTGGCTCTGCTTGCCGATGCAGGGGCCGGCGCAGTTTTTGATGTGGTATTCCAAGCAAACATTGAACTTGCCTGCGCGTATGTTTTCCGGACTGAGGTTGAGGTTGCAGGTGCGGATGGGATACAGGTGCTTGATGAGGTCGAGGACGGCATACATGGACGGCAGATGGCTGTAGGGACCGTAATAGGTCGAACCGTTGCGGATGATGCGGCGTGTCTTGAAAATACGTGGAAAGTATTCGTTCTGGATGCAGATGCTGGGGTAGGTCTTGTCGTCTTTCAGCAGAACGTTGTAGCGCGGCTTGTATTTCTTGATGAGGTTGTTTTCCAGCAGCAGCGCATCTTCTTCCGTATTGACCACGATGTAGCGGATGTCGGCAATCTTGCTCACCAGTACCCTTGTCTTGCCGGGACCGTGTTCGCGGTTGAAGTAAGAGGAAACTCTTCTTTTCAGATTTTTGGCCTTTCCAACGTAGATAATGGTTCCTTCATCGTTCAGGTATTGGTAGATACCGGGGCTCTCGGGCAGGTTCAGCACGATGCCTCTCAGGTAGTCGTTGAGCTTCAGTTCGGGGTCTTTGTCCATGGGAAGTCGGGGTTAAGGTCGGAGGAGAAGAAGGACACAGGCAGGGCGTTGGGATTATGTCTTCCTGTCTGTGTCCCGATGAAATCAGAGAGAAAGAACGCTTTCTACGTCGATGTCCTTGTCGAAGACATCTCTGCCGTGCAGTTCTTGCAACTCGATGATGAAGTTTACGTAGATTTTCTTGGGGTTCATCTGCTTCACCAGCTTGCAGGCTGCGGCCATGGTACCGCCGGTAGCCAACAGGTCGTCGTGCAGCAGGATAACGTCGTTTTCATCGATGGCGTCCTTGTGCATCTGCACCGTATCCTTACCGTATTCTTTCTCGTAGCTTTCTTCGATGGTCTTGGCGGGCAGTTTGCCGGGCTTGCGGATGGGCACAAATCCGGCTCCCAGGCGGGTGGCGAGGATCGGTCCCATGATGAAGCCGCGCGACTCGATGCCCACGACCTTCGTGATGCCTTTGTCTTTGTACATCTCGTACATCGTGTCCGAAAGTTCCTGCAGGGCGGCTGGGTCTTTGAACAGGGTGGTCACGTCGTAGAACAGAATGCCCGGTATCGGGAAGTCGGGTATTTCGCGGATGCTTTTCTTTAGAGTTTCTTTGCTCATAATCAGTTGTTTTATTAGGTTTATTGAACTTTTTGTTTCACGTGGAACGTAAGGCCCGTCAGCGGCCGCAAAGCACCAGCAGAACGTTGATGTCGCTGGGGGATACACCGGGGATGCGGCTGGCCTGTGCAATGGTTTCGGGATCAATCTTCACCAGCTTCTGTCGCGCCTCGGTGGAGAGGGACTGTAAGGAGTTGTAGTCGAACTTGCCCTTGATCTTGATGCTCTCCAGGCGGGCCAGCTTGTCGGCAATCATGCGTTCGCGGCCAATGTAGCCTTCGTACTTAATGAGGATTTCGGCAGCTTCCAGAATCTCGTCGCGACGCTCGGTTACCTTGTCCAGCTCGCGGTGGAAGGCGTTGACGTGCTCGGCAATATTAGCGATGGTTACTTGCGGGCGATTGATGAGGTCGATCAGTTTGCAGCCTTGGCGGAGCGGGGTAGTGCCCAATGCTTCGAGCGCGGGATTGATGAGCGCCGGCTTGATGGAGTAGCTGCGGGCGAAGTCCAGGATGTGGTTCACGGCTTCGCGTTTGCTGGTCAGCAGATCATAGCGGTGGCGCGTGGCCAGGCCCAGGTGGTAGGCGCGTTCAGTGAGGCGCATGTCGGCATCGTCCATGCGGAGCAGGATGCGATATTCAGCGCGTGAGGTGAACATGCGGTAGGGTTCGTCGACGCCTTTCGTTACGAGGTCGTCGATGAGCACGCCAATATACGCTTCGTCGCGTGCCAGGGTGAAGGGCTCGCCGCCGTGGCAGTTGATGTGGGCGTTGATACCCGCGATGATGCCTTGTCCGGCTGCTTCCTCGTAGCCTGTGGTGCCGTTCACCTGTCCAGCCAGGAAGAGGTTTTTGATTTTCTTCGTTTCCAGCGTATGCTTCAGCTGCGTGGGGTCGAAGTAGTCGTACTCGATGGCGTAGCCGGGGCGGTAGACCACCAGGTCGCGGAAGGCGGGAATCTTCTTCAGCGCCTCCAGCTGGATGTCCATCGGCAGGGACGAGGAGAAGCCGTTCAGGTAGAGTTCCTGCGTGGTCTCGCCTTCGGGCTCCAGGAAGAGCTGGTGCTGCGGCTTGTCGGGGAAGGTGACGATTTTCGTCTCGATGCTGGGGCAGTAGCGCGGCCCGATGCTCTGGATCTGCCCGTTGAAAAGGGGCGAATCGGGCAGACCACGGCGCAGCACCTCGTGCGCTTCCTCGTTGGTGTAGCACGTCCAGCAGGGCAGCTGGCGCAGCTGCCGGGTGGGGGTGTCGAGGAAGGAGAACTTGTGGAAGTCCGCCTCGCCGTCCTGCACCTCCATGTCCTCGTAGTGGACGCTGCGGCCGTCGATGCGCACGGGCGTGCCGGTCTTCATGCGGCCGTAGGCGATGCCGTGGGCGGCGATGGATTCGGTCAGTTCGTACGAAGCGGGTTCGGCCATGCGTCCGCCGGGCAGCATGGTGCGGCCTACGTGCATCAGTCCGTTCAGGAAGGTGCCGGCGGTGACGATGACGCAGCGTGCGTGGAACGTCACGCCCCATACCGTCTCCACGCCTCGCACTTCACCGTCCTCGACGAGCAGGCGGCGTACGGTGTCCTGCCAGATGTGCAGGTGGGGCGTGTTTTCCAGCACCTCGCGCCAGGCCCAGATGAACTTGGCGCGGTCGCACTGCGCGCGGGGGCTCCACATGGCGGGGCCTTTCGAGCGGTTGAGCAGGCGGAACTGGATGGCGGTGCGGTCCGTCACCAGGCCCATGTGTCCGCCCAGGGCGTCGATTTCGCGGACGATTTGTCCCTTGGCGATGCCGCCCACGGCGGGGTTGCAGCTCATTTGCCCGATTTTGTTCATGTCCATGGTGATGAGGCAGGTCTCCGAGCCCAGGCGGGCTGCGGCGGCTGCGGCTTCGCATCCGGCATGGCCGGCGCCTATCACGATTACGTCGTAGTTGAATTCCATTGTTCTCTGTTTCTTTGCTTTTGCTGGGCAAAGGTACAAAAAAAAGGGGCCGAAGCCCCTTTTTTTAATGGAGAATTGAGAATGGAAAATGGAGAATGAATTTTCAATTATCCATTCTCCATGCTCCATTTATAGAGGGCTTCCGCCTTCGCCCTCGTCCTCGCCGCCGGGTTCGGGCGTCGGTTCGGGGTCGGTGGAGCCGCTGCCGTCCGGGGTCGAGCCGCCGGAGGTGGTGCCGTCCACGATGTCGGCGTAGACGCCTACGACGCCGTTCAGGTCGTTGATGAAGGCCAGCAGCTTGTCCGTGGGCTGCACGATGGCGTAGGCGTTCACCGTCTGCACAATCTGTTCGTAGAGCGCGTTCGCCTGGCCCACCACCTGCTCCGATTCGAGGTCTTCCACGTCCATGCGCGTGCTCTTCTCCTGTTGCTTGCCCTTGAGGGCGGCTTCGAAGGCGGCGTTCGCTTCGGCCAGGGCGGCCACCTCGTCGTCGAGGCCCAGCAGGCTGACGGCGGCCTGGTTGTCCTCGGCCTGCAGCACGCCGAGCATGCCCTTGATTTCCGCCGTTTCCTTGCTGTATTCGTGCTGGCGGATGCCCTTGTAGGCGGCGAGCTGCGGGCCCAGAAGCCGGGCGGCCTGGCGCTTCGCTTCGACGGGCGTGGTCTGGTAGGCGCTGACTACGTTGCTGATGGTGCCCACGGCGTTGTCGCGCACCTTGTCCGTGTCGGCCAGCTGGGCGGTGGAGACGTAGGCGCGCTGGCGGTTAACGATTTCCGCCAGCTGGGCGACGGCCTGGCTGTAGGCGGGCTCCAGCGCCTCGATGTGGAGATCGGCGGCGGTGGCGGCGAGGATGAGGTCGAGTACGTTGTCGTGGAATTCTTTGCAAGAGCCGATGGTCATGCGGCTCATGCCAAACGATTTGATTTGAGTTGCCATAGTGCTAAAATTTTAACGGTTATTAATAAAATTGGTTCTTTTTAGGTTGCCAACGATCGTTGGCGAGCTTCCGTAGGGCTTCGTTGTCCGGCCAACGATCGTTGGCAAGGTTCCGTAGGGCTTCGGAGGTCTCCCAACGATCGTTGGCAGGTTTCCGTAGGGCTTCGGAGGTCTCCCAACGATCGTTGGCGGGTTTCCGTAGGGCTTCGGAGGTCTCCCAACGATCGTTGGCAGGTTTCCGTAGGGGTTCGGCGGTTTCCCAACGATCGTTGGCAGATTTCCGAAGCGCTTCGGAATGCGTCACGGCTCGATGGCTACGATTTTGTCCGCGTAGTTGCTCCATTCACTCGCTGCCTGGTAGGCATCTACCGACTCGGCCGGCACCTGGATTGCTGTGAGGGCGTCGCAGCCCGAGAAAACATCCCCACCCAGCCCGGGCGGCGTCGTAGCCAGGCAGGTGACGGTGTTCAGGGATCTGCAGTTTCTGAATGCTCTGTATCCGATGCTCGTCAGCGATGCCGGGAGGGTGATGGAGGTCAGGGCGGAGCAGCGGAGGAATGCGTAACTTTCGATGCTCGTCAGCCCGTCCGGGAGGACAACCGATTTCAGGGCTGTGAAAGCGATAAATGATTCGTCTCCGATGCCCGTGACGCCTTGGGGCAGCTTGAGGGTCTGGAGGGTCGAGTTGCCTCCCAGGTGTTCGATGTAAACAATGTTTGCTGCATTGGTGCCCGTATAGGTGGCACCCGCGAGGTCGAGGTCGGTCAGCGAGCCTTGGCTTTTGACAGCTGCCCAGTCGTCGTCGTTGATTTCGCCGCTCGTCACGGTGATGGAGGTCAGGCCGGTGTGGCTGCCTATCGCTGCGGCGAGGTCGCCTCCTGTGAGGCCGCCCGCTTTCAGCGAGGTACCATCCACGATGCTCTGCGTGGCCTTGACGGGAATGCGTCCGATGGTGGTGTTGCCCTTCTTGTTGTCCAGCATCACGAGGATTTCGCCCTCGGAGTCAGTGTTAGGGGCGGTGACGATAATGGTGAGGTCTTTGATAACGGCTGTCCATCCATCGGGGACGGCTATCACAAAGAGGTTCTTCGCGGTGTAAAGGCTGTTGTCGTTCGTCTGGCAGGTGATGGTTACAGGTTCTCCATAAACAAGGTTGGTGGCGTTGCCTTCCAGCGTCAGGCTGATGCCCGTGTAGCGGGGTACGGAGAAGGAGCCGCCGTTGTTGGCCAACGTGAAAGTGACGTAGTCGGCGTGCGTCGTGTCGATGCCTTTAAAGAAGCTGTCGCCTTTCGGGCCAGTAGTGCCAGTGTCGCCCTGTTCGCCCTTCTCGCCGCTGACGCGCGTCCAGGTCTTGCCGCCGTCCACGCTCAGGTAGATGGCGTCGGGCTCGATGGCGTCGCCCTGCGTGTCGGTGGTGACGTTCTGTTCGGTGAGCTTCGTGCCCGTGGCCAGCTGGGGCAGCGGGGCGCTGATGCCGTCGTCGCCGTCGGAGCCGGGTTCGCCCTGCTCGCCCTGCGTGCCGTTGGCGCGGATGGGGTTGCCGTCGGCGTCGGTCAGGGGTTCGCCGTTCAGCGTCCAGTACCAGTTGCCGTCTTCGGCCTGCGCGGCGCCTATTTGCGGGGTGTCGCCCGTGTCACCCTTGTCGCCCTTCGCGCCGTGGTAGATGGTGATGGAGGGTGTGTTCAGGAAGCTGATGGTGAAGCCCACCTCCACGCCGTCCTTCACGACGGGCGTCACGGCGGTGATGTAGTCCGTCGTGCTGAGCAGCGTCTGTAGGGCTTGGATGTTGGTGTTCGTTTCCGCCTGCCAGGCTTCGAGGGCGGCGATGCGCGCGGCCTGGGCAGCCAGTTCTTCGGTGTTCTGGTTCACCTGTTCCCAGAGGGCGGAGTCGTCGTACTTGCAGGCCGCCAGGGTCAGCGCGGCGAGCAGGAGGAGGAAGGCTTTTCTTGCTTTCATATCGTTGTTCGGTTAAAAGTTGGTTCTCATAGCATGGGGCCGGGGAGGCGGACGCACCACATGACGTGTCGCGTTTGTCTGCACATCGCTGGGGATGTAGGGACGCACCCCAGGTGCGTCCGCCCTTTCCGCTTCACCGCTGGCGTCGCCGGACGCACCACGGTGCGTCCCTACAGCGGGCGGGTGTTGCAAATGTAGTTAATTAACCTGTTTGAGCAAGCAAAAAGCTGAGTTTTTTTGTAAAGAATGTTACTTTGTGCCACGGGGCGGCATCGTTAAAGATGCTGAAATAAGGGTGGAGGGTGTAGGGAGGGCGGCACTATTTCGGTATCTTTAGGGGTGAGTTATCTATCGACAGAAAGGAGGACGTATGGGAAGCATGAAGATTTCGGTTGTCGGGCTGCTTTGGCTGGCTGCGGGGCTGCTGGGCGTGCAGGGCGCGTCGGCGCAGGAAGACAGTGTGCGCGTGCGCCGCGACAGCCTCCGCACGGTGGGGGCGGGCGTCGGCACGCCGCGGGTGCCGGTGGAGGCAGGCGTGCGGGGTGTCGGGGCGGAAGGTTACCGGCCGGAGGCGTCGCTCGAGGCAGGGCGTGAGGTGCCTGTGTTCCGTCCCGTGCGCCGTGATCCCGACCTGCGCCTGCCCTATCAGGAGAATCCGTCGCTCCGTTTCAAGGGCGACTTTCGGACAGAGGGTAGCCTGTGGCGCTGGCGCACAGGGCAAATCTACGGCACGGGCAGCCAGACGAGCCTGCCGGGCATCGGGCTGCGCAACGAGGCCGCCTTCAGCTTCGAGCAGGAGCTGAACGACCGCCTCAGCCTGCAGGCCACGGTGGACGCCGTGCGGATGAACATGGCTTACTTCAACCGTCGGCAGTCGCTGGGCCTCTCGGGGGCATTGGTCTACCGGGCGCAGGACCATCTGTGGTTCACCGCTTTCGGCTCGGCGCGCACAGGCGACTTTCTCAATATGCAGTCTTATTCTTACGGAGGAACAATTGGGTTCGACATCACCGAGCGCTTCAGCCTGGAGCTTGGCGTACAGCGCTTCTACAACGACCTGACGGGCCGCTGGGAGACGCTGCCGGTGGTGATGCCGGGCTATCGGTTTAACGACAAGTTCAAGTTGCAGTTCGACGTGGGGCCACTGATCTACGAGCTCATCCGCGGCATCATCATCGATCATCGTGGCGGCCGTTCGGACGGCGGGCCTACGATACGGCCGCCAGTGCCGGGGTTCAGATAGTTATTAACCCCAGCGCTTTGTTCTCCGCCTCCTCCATAATCTCCCGTTCGCCAGGTCCCTTGTCGTTGATGCCGCAGAGGTGGAGAATGCCGTGGATGATGACACGGTGCAGTTCGCGGCGGTAATCGCCTCCGGCAAACTGGTCGGCGTTGGTACGGACGGTGTCGAGGCTGATGAAGAGGTCGCCGCTCAGGCGGTTGCCCTCGCAATAGTCGAAGGTGATGATGTCCGTATAGTAATCGTGTTGCAGGTACTGGCGGTTCACCTCCAATATCTTCTCGTCCGAGCAGAAGATGTAGGCTATTTCACCGATTTTCTTCCCGTAGGAAGCCGCCACGGCCTTAATCCATGCCGTCGTTTCGCGCTTTTGGATGTCGGGCATGTCTACGCCCTCAGTCTGGTAAGTAATCATATCCCTATATTTAAAAGAACCAATAACTAATGATAATGCCCGCCACGATGCCTGAAAGGTCAGCCAGCAGGCCGCATGTCACGGCATTGCGCGTACGGGTGACGCCCACGCTGCCGAAGTAGACGGCCAGGATGTAGAACGTGGTGTCCGAAGCGCCGCGGACCACACAACTCATACGGCCTACGAACGAATCGGCGCCATATTGGTTCATCGCGTCGATCATCAGGCCGTTGGCCCCGCTGCCGCTGAGCGACTTCATCAGGGCCGTGGGCAGTGCACCTACAAAACTCGTGTCCACACCGAACCATCCCACCACGGCGCCGATGCCCTCGACCAGCAGGTCCATCGCTCCCGACGCACGGAAGACGGCGATGCCCACCAGGAAAGCCACCAGGTAGGGAATAATGCGCACGGCGGTAGTGAAGCCTTCTTTGGCACCCTCGATGAAGGCGTCATAGACATTCGTCCGCTTCCACACACCCCACAGGATAAAGAACAGGATGATGCTGAACAGGATGATGTTGGCCGTCAGCGTGGAGTAGGTGCCCATCTGGTCGCGCCCTAGGCGGACGAAGAGGTAAATCAGTCCTGCGAAGAACAGCGCGATGCCTCCCACCAGCATCAGGATGGGCTTGCAAAATAAGTTGATGCGCTGGCTGATGCTGACCACCGCCACGCCCACAAAGGTCGACACGGTGGTGGTGAGCAGCGTCGGGATGAAGATGTCCGTAGGCTGGGCGGCCCCCATCTGTGCGCGGTAGACCATGATGCTGACGGGTATCAGGATAAGCCCCGAGGTATTGATGACCAGGAACATGATCATCGGGTTGGTGGCCGTATCCTTGTGCGGGTTCAGTTCTTGTAATTCTTTCATCGCCTTCAGGCCCATGGGCGTGGCAGCATTGTCCAGCCCCAGCATGTTGGCCGACAGGTTCATGAAGATGCTGCCCATGGCCGGATGTCCTTTGGGGATGTCGGGGAAGAGGCGGCAGAACACAGGGCTGAGCCAGCGCGATAGGGCACCTATCATGCCGCTCTGCTCGCCTATTTTCATAATGCCCAGCCAGAGGGCGAGGATGCCCGTCAGGCCCAGCGATATCTCGAAGGCGTTCTTCGATGAGTCGAACGTGGCGTTCACCAGTTCGGTGAAAATGTCCATGTCGCCCAGGAAGACGAGCTTGCCCAGCGCGACGATGAAGGCAATGACGAAAAAGGCGACCCAGATATAGTTCAGTACCATAATGCAGTGTTAATAAGTTTTTTCATTCGCCAAGTTCCATACGTTGAGGAACGAAGCCTTGGTGATGTCCACTACCTTTTCCCAGTTCAGGCGGTCGGCGTGGTCCGAGGGCTGGTGGTAGTCGGGATGTCCGTCGGTGTGATACCAGATGATGGGAATGTCGCGCATGGCGAACGAGGCATTGTCACTGCCACCCACGGGGCGGTCCCACGCGCGGTAGTCGGGCTCCAGAGCGAGGCCGTAGCGGGCGATGTCGTCCTTGAGCCACTGCCCGAAGGCTGGGTGAGCGGCGGTGTAGAAGTAAACCACGTGGCGCGGACGGTCGGGCTTGTTGTTGCGCCCTATCATGTCGAAGTTCAGATATCCCTTGACCTTCCCGATGAAATCGCAGCTTTGGACGAAATGCTTCGAGCCCAGCAGCCCTTTCTCCTCACCGTCCCAGAAAGCGATGATGACGTTGCGCAACGGCTTCTGTCCGCTGGCTTGGAAGGCGCGGGCTATCTGCAGCACGGCCGATACGCCTGAGGCGTTGTCGTCCGCTCCGTTGTAGATGACATCGTCGGCCAGTATCTCGTCCGTACCCAGGTGGTCGAAGTGGGCACCCACGATGACATATTCGTCCGTCCGCTGGCCGGGGATGACGCCCAGCACGTTGGCCATGCGCAGCACGCGGTGTGTGCCCTGCTTCAGACGGGCGATGGAGTCGGGGTGAACCTGCCAGCGCGCCCCTTTCTGCTGCCTTTCCTTGGCGCAAGCTTCGAAGGGCTGGAAGTAGCTGTCGCCATAGAGCGGACGGATGCCCGCCTCCTTGAGATTGGCGGCCAGATAGCGTGCGGCCACACGCGAGCCGTGCATACCCGCTTCGCGACCTTGCAACTCATCATCGGCCAGGAAGCCCACGATGGCCTCGGCCGAAGCACGGTTGATACTCTTCAGACCCCGTTCGACGGCGGTCTGTGCGTGGATGAGGGACATGCCGCTCAGGCAGACGGCCCCCATCATCAGGAGGGAAATGACTGTTCTTTTCATACGTAGGGACAAAAATAGGGATAACTTTCCATAGTTTGTCAATTTTTCCCGTATTTTTGCCTCATGCTAACCCCTAATTACTGACCATCAAATGACCAAGACAGAAGAAATACAGGCCGAACTGGAGGCTTACATCGACCCTGTGAAGCGCGAATACCTGCCCAAGTTTTTCAAGACGGGGCGGGGAGAGTATGGCGAAGGCGACCGCTTTCTGGGCGTCGTCGTTCCCAACGTGCGCCTCGTGGCCCGCCGCCACAAGGACGAACCCGCCGAAGTGGCTGCCGCGTTGCTCCAGAGCCCCTGGCACGAGTGCCGCCTCTGTGCCCTGTTGATGCTGGTGGAGCGCTTCAGGAAGAGCGATGAAACGGGGCGGAAAGCCATCTTCGACTTCTACCTGACGCAGACGGCCCGCATCAACAACTGGGATCTGGTGGACCTCTCGGCTCCCTACATCGTGGGCGAATACCTGAAGGACAAGCCTCGCGACGTGCTCCACCGCCTAGCCGCCGACCCGCTGCTGTGGAACCAACGCATCGCCGTCGTGGCCACGATGCCGCTCATCAAAAACGGCGATTTCATCGACATTCTAACCCTCGTTCCACACTTTTTCCACACGCCCCACGACTTGATGCGGAAGGCCTGCGGATGGATGTTGCGCGAGGTGGGCAAGAAGGACAAGGCTGTACTCGTCTGTTTCCTTGAGGAACATGGCCAAGTGATGCCCCGCACCATGCTGCGCTACGCCATCGAGAAGTTTGCCGACGACGAGCGCCGCCGCTTCATGGCGCGCGGATGAGAGCCAGAAGAGAAAACAATGCTTTCCCCCAAGGAAAGCACTGCTTTGTTGAGGAGAAAACGGTGCTTTACGGATGGCGTAGTATTTCTTCTATTTTCTATGAAGTTTGTGGTGGTTTATGATACATCCTCTTTGTACTTCTCTCGGTTTGCATTATCTTTGTCTCGTATAAACATGCATCATGGAACAAGAAAACTTTGATATACGCAACCAGCAGCCCATGAACAGCCGAGAGCGCGACTTCGAGAACGTGCTCCGTCCGCTGGCCTTCGAGGATTTCAGTGGTCAGGACAAGGTGGTGGACAACCTCCGCATCTTCGTCAAGGCGGCTCGTCTGCGCGGCGAGGCGCTGGACCACACGCTGCTCCACGGCCCTCCCGGCCTGGGAAAGACTACGTTGTCCAATATCATTGCCAACGAGCTGGGTGTGGGCTTCAAGATTACCTCCGGCCCTGTGCTCGACAAGCCGGGCGATCTGGCGGGCATCCTGACTAGCCTCGAGCCCAATGACGTCCTTTTCATCGACGAAATCCACCGCCTTAGCCCTGTGGTGGAGGAGTATCTCTACTCGGCCATGGAGGACTACCGCATCGACATCATGATAGACAAAGGCCCCTCGGCCCGCAGTATCCAGATAGACCTGAACCCCTTTACGCTCGTGGGCGCCACCACGCGTAGCGGCCTGCTGACGGCTCCGCTTCGTGCGCGCTTCGGCATCAACCTCCATCTGGAGTACTACGACAACGATGTGCTGAGCACCATCATCCAGCGTTCGGCACGCATCCTCGACGTACCCTGCTCGTCGAAGGCGGCAGTCGAGATTGCCAGCCGAAGCCGCGGTACGCCCCGTATTGCCAACGCCCTGTTGCGCCGCGTACGCGACTTTGCGCAGGTGAAGGGTTCGGGCAGCATCGACACCGAGATAGCCCGCTACGCCCTCGAGGCGCTGAACATCGACCGCTATGGCCTCGACCAGATAGACAACAAGATCCTGACGACCATCATCGACAAGTTCAAGGGTGGTCCTGTGGGCCTCACGACCATCGCCACTGCCTTGGGCGAGGACCCCGGCACCATCGAGGAAGTTTACGAACCGTTTCTCATCAAGGAAGGTTTCATCAAGCGCACGCCCCGCGGTCGTGAAGTGACGGAGCTGGCCTATAAGCATTTGGGGCGGACGATGTACAACGGAGGACAACCGTCGTTGTTTGACTGAAAAAGATTGAATTATGGCAAATCTGAAATCATTGGCTAAAGAAACCGCCATCTACGGCCTGAGCAGCATTGTAGGGCGTTTCTTGAATTATCTGCTGGTACCTGTCTATACCATGGCGATGTCCGCGCAGAGCGGAGGCTATGGCGTGGTGACAAATATTTATGCTTGGGTGGCTTTGGCACTGGTGTTGCTTACTTTCGGTATGGAGACGGGTTTCTTCCGTTTCGCCAACAACGGCAAGGACGACCCTATGCGCGTTTACTCCACTACACTGATGGGTGTAGGTAGCGTGTCGCTTACGTTCCTTGCCTTGGGATTGGTATTTCTGCAACCTATCGCTGGCTTGCTGGGTTACGAAGCCCATCCTGAATACGTGGGCATGATGATGGCCGTGGTGGCCATGGACGCCATCCAGAGCATTCCCTTCGCCTACCTGCGTTACAAGAAGCGCCCCATCAAGTTTGCCGCGCTGAAGCTGCTGTTCATCTTCCTGAATATCGCCCTGAATCTCGTCTACTACGTGGCGATGAAGGGCAGCGACGTTGGCTATGCCTTCCTGTTCAACCTTGTCTGCACGTCCACCGTCATGCTCTGCCTCGTGCCTGAGCTGCGCGGCTTCCACTACGTACTCGATCGTGCCCTGCTGCGCCGCATGCTGTCCTATAGCCTGCCTTTGCTCGTGCTTGGTCTGGCAGGTATTCTGAACCAGGTGGCCGACAAGATTATCTTCCCCTACGTCTATCCCGACGCCGCCGAGGCCAAGGTGCAGCTGGGCATCTACGGCGCGGCCAGCAAGATAGCTATGATCATGGCCATGCTGACGCAGGCCTTCCGCTATGCTTACGAGCCGTTTGTCTTCGGCAAGAGCCGCGACAAGGATAATCGTGAGGTCTATGCCGCCGCCATGAAGTATTTCATCATCTTCACCCTGCTGGCCTTCCTGGCCGTGATGTTCTACCTCGACCTGCTGAAGTTCATCATCGGGCGCGACTACTGGGCCGGCCTGCGCGTAGTGCCCATCGTGATGGCGGCCGAAATCTTCATGGGTGTGTACTTCAACCTGTCGTTCTGGTACAAACTGATTGACGAGACGCGCTGGGGTGCCTACTTCTCGCTGACGGGCTGCGCCGTGCTGGTGCTCATCAACGTGCTGCTCATTCCGCGCTACAGCTACATGGCCTGCGCCTGGGCGGGCTTTGCGGGCTATGGGGTGGCCATGCTGCTGTCCTACTTCGTGGGGCAGAAGAAATACCCCATCCGCTACGACCAGAAGGGCATCGGACGCTACGTGCTGCTGGCCGCCGTTCTTTACGTGGCTGCCGAGTATGTGCCCATTGAGAATTTGTGGCTGCGCCTAGGTTGGCGGACGGTGCTCCTGCTGGTGTTTGCCGCCTATATCGTGAAACATGACCTGCCCCTGAGCCGCATTCCGTTGTTGAATCGGTTGGTGACGAAGAAATAATCTGTGGAAAAAACGAAGAAAATAATGATGATGAGAGACTTGAAATATTGTCTGCTGACCGCCTGTCTGCTGGCGAACGTGGCTGTTATGGCTGATGAGGGTATGTGGATGCTGGGTAATTTAGACAAAAAGACTACCCACATGCTGAAAGAGATGGGGCTTGAGCTGAAGCCGAAGGAACTGTACAGTCCTCGCAAGGCCTCGCTGAAGGATGCCGTAGTGAGCTTTGGCGGCTTCTGTTCGGGTGTGGTGGTATCCGAAGACGGATTGGTGCTCACCAATCATCATTGCGGCTTTAGCAGTGTGCAGCAGCATTCCAGTGTGGATCATGACTATTTGCAGGATGGCTTCGTGGCCCGCACGCGTGATGAGGAGTTGCCCAATCCCGAACTTTACGTGCGCTTCCTCCTGCGGCAGGAGAACGTGACGAAGCGTGTGCTTTCCGCCGTCCGGCCCGACATGGACGAGTCGGCCCGCGCCAGTGCTGTCGACTCGGTAATGTTAGCTGTCGGAGCCGAAGTGTCGCAGAAGGACTCTACGTTGACGGGTGTGGTCGATGCTTATTACGGCGGTAATGAATTTTGGCTCTCCGTCTATCAAGATTTCAACGATGTCCGCTTGGTATTTGCTCCGCCTTCGTCCGTCGGCAAATTCGGCTGGGACAAGGACAACTGGATGTGGCCGCGCCACACGGGCGACTTCTGCGTCTTCCGCATCTACGCAGGCCACGGGAACCGTCCGGCCGACTACTCGCCCGACAACGTGCCCTACCATCCCCGTTACGTGGCCCCCATTTCACTTGAAGGCTATCAGGAAGGTGATTTCTGCATGACCCTGGGCTATCCCGGCTCGACGGAACGCTACCTGTCGTCGTTCGGCATCGAGGAAGCCATGAATGGTATCAACCAGGCGCAGATAGATATCCGCGGCGTGAAGCAGGCCATCTGGAAGCGTGCGATGGACGCCAGCGACGATATCCGCATCAAGTACGCCTCCAAGTACGACGAAAGTTCTAACTACTGGAAAAACAGCATCGGTACGAATCGTTCCCTCCGCCGCCTGAATGTGCTCGAGAAGAAGCGCACGCTGGAGCGCGACTTACAGGACTGGATACGTCGCACTCCAGCCGAGCGCGACAGCTTGCTTCACTTGCTGACCGATCTCGAGCTAGCCTACAAGGACCGCCGTGCCGTTAATCGGGCACAGGCCTACCTGCTGGAAAGCTTTCTTAACGGTCCCGAATTGGTGCAGCTGGCCCTCAGCATTCTGAACTTTGACTTTGGCGCCGATCCAAAGGTCGTTGAGGTCAATCTGCAAGGTATCGTGGACAAGTATGCCAACCTCGACTTGGACATCGACAAGGATGTTTTCACAGCCCTGCTGAAGGAGTATCCCCGTCATGTGGAGGCCAACTATCTGCCGTCGCTTTACGATTCCATCGCTACCGTCTACGGCGGCAGCGAGCGTGCTTATGTGGACAGCCTCTATGCCCGCACCGCCATCGCCACGCCCCGCGGCCTGAAGCGTTTCCTGGAGAACGACACCACGCTGCACCTCTTTAGCGACCCGGCTATCAACTTGGGCATCGACCTTATCACCCAGCTTTTCGAGATGAACATGCAGATGAACGCCGCCAACCTAGCCGTTGACCGTGGCGAGCGGCTGTTCAATGCCGCTGTACGCCGCTATTACGCCGACCGTCGTTTCTATCCCGACGCCAATTCAACGATGCGCCTCAGCTTCGGCACGGTGCGGGGCTATGATCCGGCCGACGGGACGCATTACCGCTACTTCACCACCGTACGTGGCATTCTGGAGAAGGCCCGCGAGCATCGCAGCGAGCCCGACTTCGCCCTGCAGCCCGAGCTGGTGAGCCTGCTGGAGAGCGGCGACTACGGCCGTTATGCCGATCGGAGCGGAGAGATGAAGGTCTGCTTCATTTCGGATAACGACATCACGGGCGGTAACTCGGGCAGCGCCATGTTCAACGCGCGCGGTCAGCTCCTCGGCCTGGCTTTCGACGGCAATTGGGAGGCCATGAGCAGCGATTATCTCTACGAGCCCCGCTTGCAGCGCTGCATCGGGGTAGATATCCGCTACGTGCTGTTCATCATCGAGAAATATGGTCAGGCGGGCCGCCTGATAGAAGAATTGAAAATTGGATGATGTCATGTCCTTTTTTCTGTCTATATTATTGTGGCGTATGTGTAGAAAAATATGTCCGGCAGGCTGTTCACCGTGGTGAATTGACGGAAAGATACGTTTAGTTGGGAGAGGCTGGGGGGCAGGCCCGAGATACTGTTATTTTGTTACTTTTTCTTTCAATATTTAGATGACTTGCTGCGTGGGCTTGGGCGAAAGCATTTCGGCCGGTACGGCGGCCTGGATGGCTTGTCGGAGTATGTCGAGCAGCGTACGGCGGATGAAGTCTTTGGACGTAAGCATCACGATTTGCCGCGTGGGGCGGGGCACGGCGAAGGGGCGTACCAGTTCGTGCTGTGTCTCGCTCAACTGGGATATGGCCAGTTCGGGGATGAATGTGACTCCCTTGCCGCCCTCCACCATGCGCATGAACGTCTCCATGCTGCCCAGGTGGTAGACCATCTGGCTGGTCTGTGCGGATTTCAGCTGGCAGAAGCGGACGAGCTGGTCGCGGAAGCAGTGCCCTTCGTCTAGCAGCCAGAGCTGCGTGCCGGAGAGGTCGGTGGTGCGTATGGTCTCGCGACTAAAGAGTTCATCTTTGCGGGCCACGTAAGCGTAGAATTGTTCGTAGAAAAGCGGCGTCTGTGCAAAATTGTCCATGCCGTCCAGGGCAGCCACGATGCCGGCGTCTATCTCCTCGTTTGCCAAAGCCTGCTTGATGGCAGCGGTCTTCATCTCCGTGACACGGATGTCCAGCTGCGGGTGCTGCTTCATCAGCTGAGGGAAGAAGCGGGGCAGCAGGTAGGGGGCGATAGTGGGGAGGATGCCCAAGGTGAACGTGCCTGTCAGTGTCTGCCTTTCTTCAGCCACCATTTCCTTGATGCGGGCGGCTTCGGCCAGCACCTGTCGCGCCTGTCCCAAGATAAGGCGTCCGGCAGGTGTAGGGCTTACAGACTGGCGAGTGCGGTCGAAGATGCGGATGTCCAGCTCTTCTTCTAGCTTTTGGATCAGTGCACTCAGGGTGGGCTGCGTCACGCCGCAGTGTTCGGCCGCCTTGCCAAAGTGGCGGAACTGGTTCAGGGAAAGGATGTACTCCAGTTGTTGAAGGGTCATGGTATCGGTCGTTTGAGGTTCTTCGGTTTATTTCTTTTTCTTCTTCGATGGCTTGGCCCAGCCTTCTTCGCTGAAGTCGGGTTCGGGTCCCTTGAGCCCGTTGTCGTGCTGGAAGAATTGCTTCCAGTCGTCCTTGCGGCCGCGGGGCTTGGTGTATCCGCGCTCTTCGCGGCTGGGCTTGGCGCGTCTGGGTTCCTTGGCGGGCTTTTCGGCTTTCTTGCGTTCGGCCTTCTCGGCCTTGCGTTCGGCCTTTTTCCTGCCCGTATTTTCGTCGGCTTCTCCGGCCGGCTCGACGGAGATTCTCCGTCCGTTCCAGCGTGTGCGGTTCAGGGCTTTGATGACCTTGTCGGCTTCGGCTTCGTCCACTTCGAAGAACGAGAAGTTGCGCATCAGGTCGATACGTCCCAGGTCGACGCGGCCCTTCGTGTTACTGTTGATGAGGCCGATGAGATCGGTGGGGAAGAAGTTGTCTGTTTTGCCCACGTTGATGAAGAGGCGCGTGAAGTCCGCTTCGGCCTTGCGGCTGCCGTTCTTCTTACCTTTTCCGGCTTTCTTCTCTTCGTTGGTGTCGACGGTCTCTATTTCTTCGCGATCACGGTAGTATTCCACGAAGCGGTTGAACTCGTGCGACACCATGCGCTTGATGAGGTCTTCCTTGGACAGCCAATCCAGCTTGCGGCAGACGTCGGGCATGAAGTCGGCTATCTCTTCTTCGTTCACCTTCACTTTTTCCAGGTCGTCGATGACTTTCATCAACTGCTTTTCGCAGATTTGCTTGGCGGTAGGCATGACGCCTGTCTCGAATTTCTTGGCTATGATACGTTCTATTTCGCGCATTTTGCCCTTCTCGCGCAGGTTGATGATGGCGATGGAGGTGCCCGTCTTTCCAGCGCGTCCGGTACGTCCGCTGCGGTGAGTGTAGCTTTCGGTGTCGTCGGGCAGGCCGTAGTTGATGACGTGCGTCAGGTCGTCCACGTCCAGTCCGCGGGCGGCCACGTCGGTGGCCACGAGCAGCTGCAGGTTGCGGATGCGAAACTTCTGCATCACGGCGTCGCGCTGCGCCTGCGATAGTTCACCGTGTAGCGAGTCTGCGTTGTAACCTTCCTGCATCAGCTTGTCGGCTATCTCCTGAGTCTCTTTGCGGGTGCGGCAGAAGATGATGCCGTATATCTGCGGATAATAGTCGACGATGCGTTTCAGCGTCTCGTACTTGTCCTTGGCATGGACCACGTAGACGATGTGCTTCACGTTGGCCGTTCCCTCGTTCTTGCGTCCGATGGTGATTTCCTTGGCGTCGTGCAGATAGTTCTTCGAGATGCGGGCTATTTCGGGGCTCATGGTGGCCGAGAAGAGCAGAGTGTTGCGTTCTTCGGGCACGTCGGCCAGGATGGCGTTGATGCTGTCGGTGAAGCCCATGTTGAGCATTTCGTCGGCCTCGTCCATCACCACGTTCTGGATGGTGGCCAGGGAGACGGTCTTGCGCTCCATGAGGTCGAGCAGGCGGCCGGGCGTAGCCACGATGATGTGCACGCCGCGTTTCAGGGCCTTGATCTGGCTTTCGATGGACGAGCCACCGTAGACGGGCAGCACGCGTAAGCCGTCGATATACTTGCTGTAGTCGTTTAGGTCGCCCGCAATCTGGAGACAGAGCTCACGCGTGGGGCAGAGGATCAGTGATTGTGGATATTGTTTGCTGACGTCGATTTTCTGTGTCAGCGGCAGTCCGAAAGCCGCTGTCTTTCCGGTGCCTGTCTGTGCCAGAGCCACCACGTCATTGTTTTCTCCCAAAAGATAGGGAATTACTTCTTCTTGTACTGGCATGGGATACGCATATCCCATCTCTTCGATGGCGCGGCGTATCTCCGGCGACACACCAAGCTCTTCAAATGTCTTCATTAAATCTTTGTATCTCTTTATGTTTTGGGGACAAAGATAGTGCAAACCGAGTGAAGTACAAAACGAAAGCTTCGTTTTCGGATTGTCTTACGGCTGCTTTGTCAGCAGGATATTCCGCAGATGTTTCATTTCCTGCTTGCTGAGGCCGATGCCTTCGCGCAGATAGGTTTTGATGTTGCCATACTGGCGTTCGGCTTCCTCCTTGGCTGCGTTCAGGAAGTCTTCGCGGGCGGAGAAGAGTGTAGTGATGGCTTCCTGCGAGCGGACGGGCAAGTTGTAGGCGTAGCGGGTAGCCCGAGGAATGTTGAAGTAATCGTTGCTCAGGCGATAGTCTTCCATAATTTTGTCTTCATTGACGTCGAGGCAGGCTAAAATGAGCGCTGAGACAATACCTGTGCGGCCTTTACCAGAGGAACAGTGGATGACGACGGGGTAGTTGTCCTCATTGAGCAGGAGGTCAAATACTTTGCGGTATTGTGCCGCGTATTTGGTAATCAATTCCCGGTTCATGCGTTCCACGATGCGGTAAACTGTATCACTACGGATGCTTCGGTCTTGCACGCCGTTAATGATTTGTTCCATGTTTCCAGTAGCGATGGGGATAGATACTACGCTGAAGTTTTTCTCCAGACTTTTACTGAGTTCCATTTTCTCTTCGGGCGAACGGAGGTCGATAATGGTTCGTATTCCCAGGTTTTTCAGTTTCTTTAGTGAACCTTTGCGTAGTCTGTTGATTTCACCGGAACGGTAGAGCATTCCCCAGCGGACGAATTTATGATGCGGGTAGGAGGGATAGCCTCCGAGGTCGCGGAAATTCTGTATGCCTGGGATGTTGATGTTGCGCGTAGCCATATCTACCTTGTATTTCTCGGCGAAAACCATCCGGTAATAATACCGGCGCATGGGATCAGTAGTGATAATGGTCAGGTGCTGGTCGGAGATAGGCGCGCTGGCTACGAGATGTTCCGCGCTTGTATGGTCAGGTTTTTCGGATGCATAGACTTTGACTTCGCCGGGGATTTCGGGGATGGTTTCCCATTTCACGACGCTGTTCCCTACGTTGTTTTCTTCGCACACGACGGAGATGCGCGGGCTGGTTTTGCTGCACGACGGGAGCAGGGCAGCTAACACTAACAGGCAATACAAATTTCTATACATACTTGCGACTTTTCTTTTGGATGGACAGAAATCCGGCTTCCATGCGGGACGGATGCCGTCCCCGGAAAGCCAGTTATCACAAATATAGGAAAATTGCGTTCAAGGCGTATTGGACGGGTGCCCCTTTTATGCTTCTTTTTCTATCTTTAATTTTTCTGCAAATTCCGGGGAGATGCTGTTGTTCAGGCTGCGGCACGACTCCGTGGCGAAGGCGATGCCGTAGTCCATCACGCGGTTCCAGCGCGCTTCGTCCAGGTCGTTCAGTTCGTCGTAGCGGATGTCCAGCTTCAACAGGCCGTAGATGATACCGGCGTTGAAGTTGTCGCCTGCGCCGACGGTACTGACGGTTTCGACTGTCGGAATAGGGTAATCCTTGCTGAAGCGGGCCGTGCGCAGGGCGATGTCTTTGTGTCCGGCGGTGCAGATGAAGTTGCGGCAGTAGAACTTGATTTTGTCCTTGTAAATCTTGTCCACGTCTTGCAGGTTGTACATGTAAAAGAAGTCGTCTACTGATCCTCGGACGATGTCGGCGTATTCCAGATTTTCGATGATGGTGGGCGCCAGCTTGATAGCTTCTTCCTTGTACGTGGAGCGGAAGTTGGGGTCGTAGTAGACGATGGCTTTCTTGGCGCGCGCTGTGTCCAGCAGTTCCACGATTTTGTCGCGTAGCACGGGGTTCAGGGCGTAATAAGAACCGAGGATGACGATGTCGTCTTCGTTTACTTCGGGCCACACCACGTCGAGTCGCTGGCGGGGATAGTCTTTATAAAAGAGGTATGCGGCGTCGTTCCGTTCGTTGAGGAAGGCGAGCGACACGGGTGACTTGCCGTCGGGGAAGACGTTGACGTGTTCCGTGGGCATGCCGTTGTCGCGCATGAACTGGAGGATGATGTTGCCTACCTGGTCGTTGTCCGTCTCGCTGATGAAGCGGATGGGGACACCCGCACGGCTCAGTGACACGAGGCCGTTGAAAACAGAACCGCCGGGTACGGCCGCGGTAGGCTGCCCGTTGCGGAAGAGAATGTCGAGAATGGTTTCTCCGATGCCGATTACTTTTCGCATAGTGAATGATGTTTTTACGCTCGCGGGGAGGCGGCCGGGGCGCGTCTTCCCGCTTTTGCCGGGTGCAAATATCCGCAATTTTCCATAAAACGCAATAGGTTTTGTTGTATTTTTGCAGGCGCAAAATGTAAGAAAACCGACCGATGAAGAAGTTTGAAACCGGGGAACCGGAGTATCACGTGCATACGCTGGCTAACGGCCTGCGCATCATCCACGAGCCCCTGCGCTCGCAGGTGGCTTATTGTGGATTTGCTGTCGATGCCGGCACGCGCGACGAAGGCGAAGAGGAGCAGGGCATGGCCCACTTTGTGGAGCACCTCATTTTCAAGGGAACGCAGAAGCGGCGGGCGTGGCACATCCTGAACCGCATGGAGAACGTGGGCGGCGACTTGAACGCCTATACCAACAAGGAGGAGACGGTGGTCTATTCGGCCTTCTTGGTGGAGCATTTCGCCCGCGCCTTCGAGCTGCTGGCCGACATCGTGTTCCACTCCACCTTTCCCCAACGCGAAATTGAGAAGGAGACGGAGGTCATCATCGACGAAATCCAGTCATACGAGGACAATCCGGCCGAACTGATATTCGACGATTTCGAGGACCTCATCTTCCGCGGCCATCCGCTGGGGCGCAACATCCTGGGACGGCCCGAACGGCTGCGCACGTTCCGCACGGAGGATGCCGCCGCCTTCACCCGCCGCTACTACCGGCCGGAAAATATGGTGTTCTTCGTTCTGGGCGACGTGGATTTCCGCCGTGTGGTGCGCCTGGCCGAGAAACTGGTAGGCGACTTGCCCGGTGGTGGGATGGGCGATACCGTTACGGCCCGCCGCACGCCCCCGCCGCTCTACGTGCCCGACCGCCTCGTGCTGGATAAGGGTACGAACCAGGCGCACGTCATGCTGGGCGCCCGCGGCTACAACGCCTACGACCACCGCCGCACGGCCCTCTATCTGCTGAACAACCTGCTGGGCGGGCCGGGCATGAACAGCCGCCTGAACGTCTCGCTGCGCGAGCGCCGCGGGCTGGTCTACAACGTGGAGTCGAACCTGACGGCCTACACCGACACGGGCACGTTCTGCATCTACTTCGGCTGCGACCCCGCCGACGTGGACCTCTGCCTCCACTTGGTGCACAAGGAGCTGAAGCGCCTGCGCGACCGACGCCTGACCGCCTCGCAGCTGGCCGCCGCCCAGAAGCAGTTGATAGGCCAGATAGGCGTGGCGTCGGACAACAACGAGAACAACGCCCTGGGCATGGCGAAGACTTTCCTCCACTACAACCGCTACGAGTCGCAGGAGGCCGTCTGCCGCCGCGTCGCCGAGCTTACGGCGGACGAGCTGCTGGCCGTGGCGGGCGAGATGCTGGCCGAAGACTATCTTTCCGTATTGATTTATAAATGATGGGCGGCGTTTTCGCGGCTTGCGAAAGCTTCCTGCAGCGTGCAGGACGGAATCCCGAAGCTGGAAAGCTTCCCGCAACGTGCAGGACGGAATCCCGAAGTGGGAAAGCTTCCTGCAGCGTGCAGGACGGAATCCCGAAGTGGGAAAGCTTCCTGCAGCGTGCAGGACGAAATCCCGAAGCTGGAAAGCTTCCTGCAGCGTGCAGGACGAAATCGCGAAGCTGGAAAGCTTCCCGCAGCGTGCAGGACGAAATCGCGAAGCGCGAAAGTTTCCTGCAGCGTGCAGGACGAAATCGCGAGGCTGGAAAGCTTCCTGCAACGTGCAGGACGGAATTCCGATGCGGGGCCGTCAGCCTTCTTTCGGCTTGTTGAGGCGCCTCATGCTGAATTCGCAGCCGCAGTACTGTTGGTTGTAGAACGCATATTCGCGGAGCAGCAGGTTGCGCCGCTCCTGTAGTCCGCCTTTCCGCCAGTTCTGCTCCCAGAACAGGGTGCCGGGGTAGCGGGCGGCGGCACGTCGTCCGGCCTCGTTGATTTGCTCCAGACTCTTCCAGCGCGACGAGGCGAGGGTGGTGGTGAACAGCGTGAAACCGTGTTCCGAGGCATAGCGGGCGGTCTCTGTCAGGCGCAGGGTGAAGCAGCGCAGGCAGCGCGGGCCGCGTTCGGGCTCGTCCTCCAGTCCCGTCATCCGGGCTTTCCAGTGGGCGTAGTCGTAGTCGGCGTCGACGAAATCGAGGCCTTGGGAGGTGACGAAGCGGATGGCTTCGTTCTTGCGCGTCTCGTACTCTGCCTGCGGGTAGATGTTGGGGTTGCAGTAGAACACGGTGGGGCGCAGTCCGTTGGCCAGCATGCACTCGATGATGGCCGACGAGCAGGGGGCGCAGCACGAGTGGAGCAGGATGCGGGTGTCGCCGTTGGGAGTTTGGAGTTTGAGCATGGAGTTAGTGGTTAGGGGTAAACGGTTAGCGGTGAGCACAGATAATATGCTCACCGCTAACTATTAATTAATAAATCGATTTCGCAATTCCCATTTCCAGTCCGCGCAGTTCGGCCAGTCCGCGCAGGCGGCCGATGCACGAGTAGCCGGGGTTGGTCTTCTTGCGCAGGTCGTCCACCATCTGGTGTCCGTGGTCGGGACGCATGGGGATGGAGACGCCGCGGCGCTGCTGCAGCTCAAGGAAGGCCTTCATCACGCCGTACATGTCGACGTCGCCCTCCAGGTGGTTCGCCTCGTGGAAGTTGCCCTCTGCGTCGCGCTGCGTGGAGCGCAGGTGCACGAAGTTGATGCGGTCGGCGAAGCGGGTCATCATGGCGGCGCAGTCGTTGGCGCTGCTGACGCCCAGTGAGCCGGTGCAGAGGCAGAGGCCGTTGCTGGGGTTGGGCACGGCGTCGATGAGCGCCTGGAAGTCTTCGGCGCAGCTCATGATGCGCGGCAGGCCCAGGATGGACATGGGCGGGTCGTCGGGATGGATGACGAGCTTCACGCCCACTTCGTCGGCCACGGGGCAGATTTCGCTCAGGAAGTAGATGAGGTTCTGGCGCAGGCGTTCGGGCGTGATGTCCTTGTAGCGGTCCAGTTCGTGCTGGAACTGCTCCAGCGTGAAGCTCTCTTCCGAGCCGGGCAGGCCGGCTATCATGTTGCGGACGAGTTTCTGCTTGTCTTCGTCGGTCATCTGCTCGAAGCGGGCGCGTGCCTTGGCCTTCTCTTCGTCGGTATAGTCGGCTTCGGCGTCGGGGCGTTTCAGCAGGAAGAGGTCGAAGGCGATGAAGGCGGCACGTTCGAAGCGCAGGGCACGGCTGCCGTCGGGCAGTTCGTAGGCCAAGTCGGTGCGTGTCCAGTCGAGTACAGGCATGAAGTTGTAGGTGACGATGTAAATGCCGCATTGGGCGAGGTTGCGCAGGCTTTCCTTGTAGTTGTCGATGTAGCGTTGAAAGTCGCCCGTCTGCGTCTTGATGTGCTCATGTACGGGCACGCTTTCGACCACAGACCACGTGAGGCCTACTTCCTCGATCATCTGCTTGCGTTTCATAATCTCTTCTACCGTCCACACCTCGCCGTTGGGGATGTGGTGCAGGGCATTGACGATGCCGGTGGCTCCGGCTTGCTTGATGTCCCACAGGCTGACTGGGTCGTTCGGCCCGTACCAGCGCCAGGTTTGTTCGCAAAGTATCATATCGGTATTGTTTTTTTGAGGATTACATGGCAAATACATTGAATCCGCCGTCTACCACAGCCACGGTACCCGTCACGAAGCTCGAAGCGTCGCTGATGAGGTACTGGATGGTTCCGCACAGCTCCTCGGGACGTCCCATGCGGCCGAAGGGAGTCTGGCGGATGACGTCCTGTCCGCGCTGCGTCCACGATCCGTCGGGGTTGGTTAGCAGCGTGCGGTTCTGTTCGGTTAGGAAGAAGCCGGGGGCAATGGCGTTCACACGGATACCCTCGCCGAACTTCTTGGCTACTTCGGTAGCCATGAAGGCGGTGTAGTTGGAGATGCCTGCCTTGGCGGCGGCATAGCCTGCTACGCGAGTCATGGGGCGGAAGGCAGCCATGCTGGAGAAGTTGACGATGACGCCCTTCTTCTGTTCTACCATCGGTTTCAGGAAAACTTGCGTAGGCAATACGGTGCCGGTCAGGTTCAGTTCGAGTACACGTTGAAATTCTTCAATCTTCAGGTCGAAGAACGTACCGTCCGGGCCGATGGTGGCTCCCGGCATATTTCCTCCGGCAGCATTCAGCAGGGCGTCTACACGTCCGTAAGCCTTCAGGATGTCAGCCAGATTTTGCTCCAGTTTGCTGCGGTCCATCACGTCGGTAGTCAGGAACATGGCTTCTCCGCCCTTTGCCTTGATGTCTGCCACGATGGCATTGCCTACCTCAGCTTTGCGGCCAAGGATAACCACTTTAGCGCCTTCTTCGGCCAGGTGGGCTGCGATGGCTTTACCCAATACGCCGGTTCCTCCGGTGATGACTACTACTCTGTCTCTGATGTCAAATAAGTTCTTCATGATAAATATATTGTTTAAATGAATGAATGTACGTTTTCTCTTCGATGGCTGGCCTGCAATACCAGCAGGCTTTCGGGTCCCATATTGAACAGCAGGTCCACGATACTCAGGTTGGGCAGGGAACCCAGCCGTTCCTGGAATACCTGGTAATAGGGTTGCGGGCAGAAGTCGGGGTCTTCCGTGCGGAAGTCCTTCTTGGGGTGGATGCGTTCGCGGAAGTCGTCTTCACAGGGAGCGAAGGTAGTCTTGTAGTCCGTGGTGCGCTCCATCTGCGGCTCCAGCCCGATGAGCGAGCAGACCAGACGGCACAGGGCTTCGTTGAAATCGGCCAGAAATTCGTACTTCTGTTCGTAGAAGGGGTGGAAGTCATCCTTGTAATATTCGAAGAAGGGGGTATGGTTGTAGGCCGACTCTAGGGCATTCCAGTGCAGGTGGCGCCAGTTGCCGTGGTCGGAGATGCGGATGTCCTTCATGGGGCACTTCAGCGTGTCGGGCTTGATGATGGGCACCGAGAGCGCCAGCGGACCGTCAGGTGCGGCAATGGTGCAGCGGTTGCGGTAGGTCTGCTTCAGGTAGTGGTCGCAGTCTTCCACATAGACGCGGTTGTAGGCCAGCAGCTTGGTGTAGTATTCCACCGGGGCCAGATAGGCCGAAGAGAGGTATATCGTTTCCTTTTCCATTGTTTTCTTGTTTTTATCGCACGGCTTTGCCTATCCTTTCCCAACGCATACCGCTTTCCTTGTCGCGTGAGAACCAGATGGCGGAAGCCCGTCCGATGATGTGGTCCTCGGGCACGAAGCCGAAGAGGCGCGAGTCCGACACATTGGCCGCGTTGTTCGAGGCCACCCAGTAGTAGTCCTTTGTGAAGACGCAGTGCTGCACGGGGCGGCCGTCCACGTAGAGGGTGTCGTTCTGTATCTCGGCATTGCGGTGTTCGTGCAGCACCAGCGTGTTGCACAGCAGTACGCGGTTCCACGGATAGACGCGCACGGCACGGCCTTTCTTCGGCACGATGAGGGCGCGGGCTTCCTGCAGGGAGTCGGGGCGAGCGGCCGGTTGTATCCAGCAGTGCCCGTGGAGAGCTTGCTCCAGCAGATAGTATTCGTAACGGCTGAAGCTGCGCAGGTAGTGGAGCGAGTCTTCGCCCATCCGCTCGGAGTGGCGGATGGAGAGCGTGGCAAGCAGCGTGTCCAGCTGGCGTTCCTTGTTCTTGGGATAGGCGTAGACAAACTTCTGGTCGGGGGCATACTGCTCGCAGGGCAGGGCGGTGAAGAAGGAATCGACCAGCAGCGTATCGCCCGGCAGGCCGATGCAGCGGCTGATGAAGACTTCGCGCCGGCTGATGTCTGCCTGACGGTTGGCTGGGTTGTTGAAGACGAGGATGTCTTCCTTGCCGACATCGCAATCTCCCCAGCGGTGGTAGCCCCACAGGCGCATGAAGGGCAGGCGCAGCCCGTAACTCCACTTGTTCACCAGGATGCGTTCGCCCTGGTAGAGCGAGTTCTCCATGCCGGCCGAAGGAATCAGGTAGGAGGTAGCCACACACGAACGGAGCAGCACCACGATGAGTGCCACTCCTGTTATAGTCAGTATGATTCTTCCCGCCTTCTTCATGGGGTCTGTTCTCCGTTCAGCTTAGCCTACCCACTTGAACAGGCGGCTCCAGCGTATTTTGCCGTCCAGCCAGCCGCGGTCCTTATCCAGCGAGAGCCATACGACGAGCGGCTTGCCCACCACGTGGTCCTCGGGCACGAAGCCCCAGTAGCGCGAGTCGGCCGAGTTGTGGCGGTTGTCACCCATCATCCAGTAGTAGTCCATCCGGAAGGTATAGGTGTCGGTCTTCTGGCCGTTGATGTAGAGGCCGTCGGGGCGGCGTTCCAGCTTGTTGCCCTCATAGGCCGTGATGCAGCGCTCGTAGATGGGCAGGTTGTCGTCCGTCAGGGTGATGGTGGCTCCCTTGGCGGGTATCCAGATGGGGCCGTAGTTGTTGCGGTCCCACTTCGTATAGAGGTTCTGCGGATACATCTGTCCGGCAAAGCTCTCGGGCTCCATGGCGACGCGGCTGATAAGCTTCTTGTTGCCTTCGAGGGCCTGGCGCATGGCCTGCGTCAGCGGCAGGTGATAGACGGGTGCCAGACGGCCCTGTGCGTCGCGGCGGTCGAAGCCCATGGCCTCCAGTTCGGCCTCCCAGCTCGGATCGTTGTTCATCAGCCACTGGTCGTCCTTGCTGATGCCCAGCTCGCGGAAGAGGTTTTCGGGGATGAGCGGGCCGGTGGTCTGCACGAAGTAGTTGAACTGCAGGCCTTCGGGGTTCTCGATGGCCTGGCCGTCGATATATACCTGTCCTTCTTTAATTTGGAGCGTGTCGCCCGGCAGGCCCACGCAGCGTTTCACGTAGTTCTCGCGGCGGTCAACGGGGCGGGTGATGACCTTGCCATACATCTGCGGGTTGGACAGGATGAGGTTGCGTCCTGCCGCATAGTAGAGGTCGTAGACGGCCCGCTGCTGCTGGCGCGTCAGGCTGTCCATGTTGACCTGCTTCGGATAGACGCGCTGCCCTTCGCTGTAGGCCAGGCTATAGAAGTCGGTCTGCTGGAAGTTGGTGGCCACGGTGTCGCCTGCGGGGAAGTTGAACACCACGATGTCGTTCAGCTTCACCCGTCCGAAGCCCGGCACGCGCTTGTACTTCCACTGCGGCCACTCGATGTACGACTTGCAGTTGAACACGGGCAGTGTGTGCTGGGCCAGCGGCATGGACAGCGGCGTGTTGGGCACGCGCGGTCCGTAGCTCACCTTGCTCACGTAGAGGAAGTCGCCCACAAGCAGCGATTTTTCCAGCGACGACGACGGTATCTGATAGTTCTGGAAGAGGTAGATGTTGACGAAGTAAACGGCCACCAGTGCGAACACGATGGCGTCCACCCAGCTCATAATGCCGCGCACGGCTGCGTTCTCGGACTTCCTCCACCAGCTCCAGGGTATCTTCTTGGTGATGTAGATGTCATAGATGAAAGGCACGACCACCAGTCCCCACCAACTCCTGACCCACAGGAGGAAGAGCAGATAGAGCAGCGTGACGATGCCGAACTTGATCCATTGTTTGCGTGATACTTGTTTCATGGCTTGCTATGCTTGTTTATTTCAGAAACGGGAATAAGTCGCCCATCCCCAGGAAGCCTTCGTGCGTGGCTGTATATTCGGCGGCCAGCACGGCGCCCAGGGCAAAGCCGCTGCGGTTCTTGGCGTCGTGGGTGATGGTGATGCTGTCGGCCTCGGAGTCGTAGCGGATGCTGTGGATGCCCGGCACTTCGCCCAGGCGGATGGAGCTGACGGGCAGTTCGTCGGCGGCGCAGGCAGTGGTGCCCGTCACGGTGCCGTCGGGTGCCTGGAGCGTGCCCTTCACCCAGCGCGACTTGCGGTCGAGGTTCTCGAGGATGCCTTCGGCCAGGGTGATGGCGGTGCCGCTCGGGGCGTCCAGCTTGTGGATGTGGTGCGTCTCGCTCATGCTCACGTCGTAGCCGGGGAACTGGTTCATGATGCGGGCCAGATACTTGTTGACGGCCGAGAAGATGGCCACGCCCAGGCTGAAGTTGCTCGACCAGAACAGCGTCCGTCCGCCCTCGGTGCAGAGGCGTCGCACTTCCTCGCCGTGTTCTTCCGTCCAGCCCGTACTACCCGACACGAGCTTCACGCCCGCCTCGAAGGCCTTCATGTAGTTGCCGTAGGCAGCCTTGGGGTTGGTGAACTCGATGGCCACGTCGGCCGAGCGGAAGGCTTCGGACTGGAAGTCTTCCTGATTGTCGATGTCGATGATGCAGACGATTTCGTGTCCGCGGCTACGGGCAATGCGTTCTATTTCCTTGCCCATCTTGCCATAACCGATCAGTGCTATTTTCATTGTTCTCTGTTTTCTTATTATATTAATGTGTGCAAATATAGTGCAAACCGAGAGAAGTACAAAAGCGAAAACATAGTTTTCAGCTTTTTACTTCCGAGGTGCCGCCTATTTTATTCAAATATAGGACTTTTCTGACACAAACAGCCTTCATTATCGACTTGTTAACAATAGCGGGGTGGGAGCGTGTCTGCCGCTATGCTCCTTTCTTGCTGAATATTCCTGACAAACGGAGGCTTCATCCGAAAGGAGAAAGGCTTGCCGTCGTCGAGCGGTGCCTTTTCTGTTGAAAACAACTAATTCGCTGATAATCAGTATTCGATTTTTCAGGTGCTATTCCTGAAAAACCTGAATTCTTTTCAGGTCCGTATCTGAAGACCCTTCAGGTTCAACCTGAAAGCCTTTCAGGTAGTACCTGAAAACGAGGCTTCAGAAAACTTGGTTGTTTTTCTTGATAAACGGGCGACTCTATTTCGTGTAGTTACGTCGGATGACGGTGCCCTGGAACGTATTTTTCCCTGGCTTGAATAAATCTTCGTCGTCGAAGGGGCGCAGCTTGTACCACATCGTGAAATCGGACGAGCAGCACAGCAGGCTTATGATGCCGAAGACGTAGGCTGTGGCATTGCCGGTGCAGAAGCCGTGCAGTACGGGCAGCAGGCCCATCAGGGTACCGGGCAGGAGCAGCAACAGGCGGTAATGCTTCAAGGGGACGGGACGGGTGGGGACGAGGCCGATGGATTTCCAGTCACAGGCCCAACGGAGGCCTTTCAGGCTACGCCCGTTGATGAAGTATCCCAGCAGGCTGTATAGCAGAATGTAAAGGCCGGCTATGGCTAAAAGCTGTTGTAACACGGATTTGCCGTAGTGTAATCCGATGAAGTGTCCCCAGTTGAACGAGGAGAATTCCTCCCAAATGTAGATGTAGAGGGCCGAGCTGGCGAACATGGCCAAGAAATAAAGCAGTATTTCACATACGGCGGTCTTGGACAGATTGAGTTTCACTTCCATGCAGTCCGGTTGCGAGGCGGGGTTCTGATTGGGTTGTGCAGTTGTTTTCATAAAGCGTGAATGATAGGATTCAATAAAAGATAGCCATATATTTTCCGATATAGTAGCCCGCTGCGAAGCAGACGATGAAGCTCGCCAGCCCGACGGCTGCCAGGACGAGGATTTTTTTGACGGGGTCGTTACCCGTCAGCGAGTCCGCTTCTCTTGCGAGGAAGCGGGTCATGTGGTTCTTGAAAGTTGTTTCCATTGTGACATTTGTTTTCTGGTTGACGTTGCAAAGATAAGTCCTCTCAGGTAAACGGAAGGTTAACGTTACGTTATCTTTACGTTAACGGAGTTGGAGGGAAAGGGAAAAGAAGTTACTTTTGTAGCGGTTAGCGGTGAGTGGTTAGCGGTTAGTACCTACACTCACCGCTCACCGTTAACCACTAACCGCTATAGATATGAGCAAGTCCTACTACATCCTCCTCACCCTCGTGGCCGCCGCCATAGCCGTCTTTTTCCTCGGCCGCTGGACGGGCATGGGTCTGGGACTCAACAGCCAGCGTGTGACGCGCACCGTCCACGAGGCCTGGTGCCGTGCCGATGACCGCCACGCCCTCTGCCCCGAGGCAGGGCTCGACTCCCTCTTCCGCCAGCAGCTGCGCGAGGGCGGGTTGCGCCGCCTCCGCTTCCGGCTGGACACGGTATCGCTCTCGGGCGACTCGACCGTGGTGCTCCGCTCCACCCTGCGCTACTTCGACGACTACGAACAGGAGCTGGAGCTGCGGCGCACGTTCGTCATCCCGCTGGACAGCCTGCAAGGCGTGCGTGCCCGCCTCCTCAACCTTCGTGCCGAGACCGTCGGGGCACAGCTCTACTACCTGCTGGGCACGGTGGCGGGCTTCTTCCTGCTGGCCTTCGGCATTGCCAAGCAGGTGGACATCATCCGCCGCCAGGACAAGCTGTCGCAGATGCGTGAGGACTTTTCTTACGCCATGGTGCACGACATGAAGAACCCCATCAGTACCCTCCTGATGGCGGTGAAGAACCTGCGCAGCGGCCGTCTGGACGACAAGCCCGACCGCAAGCGCGAGCACTTCGACCTGCTGGAGCGGGAGAGCCTGCATCTGCTGGATCTGACCAACCGGGTGCTCACCCTCTCGAAGATGGAGCATCACCAGCTGCTGCTCACCAAGGACTGGCATCCCCTGCGCCCTGCCGTGGACGACCTGATACAGGTGTTCGAGGCAAAGGCCACGAAGCCCGTCACCTTCCACACCGACCTACAGGCCGGGGAAGTCTATGGCGACCTGGAGTATCTGAAGGAAGCCCTCTCCAACCTGATAGACAACGCACTGAAATACTCCAAGGAAACGGTAGAGATACGCATTGCTTCGCGATGTGAGGCTGATTTCATTCGCATCAGCGTTCGCGACAACGGCATCGGCATTCCCCTTTCGGCCCAGCGCACCATTTTCGACAAGTTTGAGCGCGTCCTGCCCCGCGACGACGGCAGCGGGCAGAAGAAGGTTTCCGGCTTCGGCCTCGGACTGAACTACGTGATGAACGTCTCCCGCGAGCATGGCGGCTACGTCAGCGTGGAGAGCGTGCAGGGACGGTTCAGCGAGTTTACGATGTCGCTGCCTTTTCCGGCAACTACTGATAAAACAGATTAATCACTAATCGTATGGAACACCTCTTACACTACCTTTGGAAACACAAGATTTTCCCTTTGCAGGAACTCCGCACCACCGACGGCCAGCGGGTAGAAGTCATCGACCCCGGCCTGCCCAATACCGACGCAGGCCCCGACTTCTTCAACGCCAAGCTGAAGCTGGACGGCGTGCTGTGGGTGGGCAACGTGGAACTGCACGACCGTTCCTCCCTTTGGCAGAAGCACGGGCACCAGACGGATGCGGCCTACGACAACGTTATCCTGCACGTGGTGGCTGAGGCCGATTGCCCCGTCTTCCGACGCGACGGCCAGCCCATCTCCCAGCTCGTGCTGACCTGTCCCGATTATGTAGCCCGCCGTTACGACGAACTGCGTAGCTCGGAAATCCATCCGCCTTGCTACTCCATCCTTTCGTCTTTGCCCAAGCTGACAATCCATTCCTGGCTCTCCGCTTTGCAGGCCGAGCGCTTCGGGCGGAAGGCACGCGATATCCGTGCCCGCCTCGATGCGTACGGCAACCATTGGGAGGATGTATTCTTCGTCACCCTGGCGCGAAATTATGGCTTCGGGCTGAACAGCGACGCTTTTGAGGCATGGGCACGGCTCATTCCCTTCCGTGCCGTGGACAAGCATCGCGACAATCTCTTCCAGGTGGAAGCCTTTTTTCTTGGCATGGCTGGCCTGCTGGACGAGGAACAGCCCGACTACGGCGACTATTACCTCCGCCTTCAGAAGGAGTTCCGCTACCTGCGCCAGAAGTTCAGTCTGCCTGCTCCACTGAACCCTTCGCGCTGGAAGTTCCTGCGCCAGCGCCCCGGTAGCTTCCCTTACGTTCGCCTGGCCCAGTTGGCCGATCTGTACCACCGCGGACAGACACTCTTCTCACGGGTAATGGAAGCTCGCACCGCCGACGAACTGCGCGAGCTGCTGGCTGTGGGCACTTCTTCCTATTGGGAGGAGCATTTTACTTTCGGCAAGGCTTCCGTCCACCAACCCAAGCGGATGGGCCGTGGTGCGCTCGACCTGGTCATCATCAACACCGTTGTCCCCTTCCTTTATGCCTACGGGCAGCACCGTCAGGAGGAAAGCCTTTGTGAGCGGGCCACCACGTTGCTGGAGACCCTGAAAGCTGAGAACAACTACATCACGCGAATGTGGAGCGGGGCGGGTTTACCTGTTTCGAATGCTGCTGACTCACAAGCTCTTATTCAGCTTCAGAAAGAATATTGTGACCGTAAGGATTGTCTGCGTTGCCGTTTTGGTTACGAGTTCTTGAAGCAAAGAGGGAATCACTAACTATTTTGTATCTATTCTGTACGATTTTACCTGTTGGTCTGCTGGAAATGTCGTTTCTTCGTGACCGAATAAGAAAGACATTGTAACAACCTTAAATAAACTAACAGAATATGATGCATTTCAACAAATGGTCCCGTGGAGCAGCTATGCTTTTGGGGTTCTTCCTGATCTCTCAGACTGAAGCACAGGTAGTGAAAAACGAACGTTTGCTCTCTTTCGAAGATGGTGAGGTACCTGCTTATATGACGACGGATGCAACTGCCCGATTGACTATTAACGATGAACACTACAAAGATGGGCTTCATAGTCTTGGCTGGGAGTATGAGCCGGGGGCTGTACTCAGTGTAAAAAAAGATCTGATGTTTGAGAAGAAGGATCCTACGGGTAAAGATCTCTATCTTTCGGTCTTTATCGTGTGGGTGTACAACGAGCAGGCACAGGACAAGCAGATACGTTTCGAATTTCTGAAAGACGGCAAACTCTGTACTTCCTTTCCCTTTGGTATCAACTTCACAGGTTGGCGTGCTGCATGGGTGTGTTATGAACGCGATATGCAGGGTATACCAGAGGAAGGCATGAATGAGTTGCGCATCGTAGCGCCCGACATGAAAGGCAAACTTTACTTCGACCATATTGTTACCGGTAGTAAAGTGGATGCCCGTCAGCAGACAGCTGATGTGCAGGTACCTTTCGTCAATAAAGGCACGACGAACCATTGGCTGGTTATTTATGAGCATTCGCTTTGGAAGCCCGAAATAGCCTTGACACCTCTTGATGAACAACAGAAGGAGGATATGAGGCTGATGGAAGCCCGTTTTCGTGACATGCTCTATACGCCTGGCAAACTGACTGACAAGGAAATGCAGGCCATTCGCAAGGCATACGACTTCTATCATATTACCTATAAGAACGGCAAGGTGAGCGGTCTGCCCATCTTCATGGTGCGTCAGGCTGAGGCCTACGAGCGCATGATACCCGGTTGGGACAAAGATATGTTCACCAAGTTGGGCATGGAGATGAACAATTATTTCAACCTGATGAAGCGCATTGCCACTGCCTATCTGAATGCTAAAGACTATACATTGCGTGATGAACTCCAACAGAAATTCCTGGCCATGTACGACCACATTACTGACCAAGGTGTGGCTTATGGCAGTTGTTGGGGTAATATTCACCACTATGGTTATAGCATGCGTGGTCTTTATGTAGCCTATTTCTTGATGAAGGATGTACTGCGTGAGGCAGGAAAACTGGCTGAAGCCGAGCGTACGTTGCGTTGGTATGCTATCACTAATGAAGTCTATCCGAAGCCTACAGTGAACGGTATCGACATAGACTCTTTCAATACCCAGACACAGGGCCGTATTGCCAGTATTCTTATTATGGAAGATTCACCTGAAAAGGTACAGTATCTGCGTTCCTTCTCCCGCTGGCTTGACTATGGTTGTCGTCCGGCTGACGGCCTGATGGGTTCCTTCAAGAGCGATGGCGCCTGCTTCCATCATTGCAACAACTATCCGGCTTATGCCGTAGGAGGACTGGATGGTGCCACAAACATGATTTACTTGTTGAGTGGTACGCAGTTCCGTGTGTCTGAGCTGGCGCATGAAACGGTGAAGAAGGCGTTGCTTACCATGCGGTTCTATTGCAATACCCGCCAATGGGCACTCTCCATGTCGGGCCGCCATCCTAACGGTAAAGGGCAACTTATCCCTGTGCAGTATGCCATGATGGCCCTTTCGGGTACGCCTGACGGCAAGCAGACTTACGATGCCGACATGGCTGCCGCCTACCTTCGCTTGATGGAGTATACCAGTCGGGTAAATGATAATGACCCTGATTACCTGCCCCGTACGTCAAATAAAAAAGAATTGCAATTGAAACAGGAACTGGAAGCGCATGGCTTCCGTCCCGAAGCAGACCCACAGGGTAACCTAGCCTTGGGTTACGGATGTGTCAGCGTGCAGCGTCGTGACAACTGGGCTGCTGTGGTGCGTGGTCATTCACGTTACCTTTGGGCGGCGGAGCACTACTTGGACGCCAATTTCTACGGACGTTATCTAGCTCATGGCAGTATTCAGATTCTGACGGGAAAGCCCGATGAAATGGTAACTTTTACTACCAGCGGTTGGCAGGAAGCAGGTTTCGACTGGAACCGTATACCAGGTGTTACCAGCATTCATCTGCCTTTCGATCAATTGCGTGCCAACGTGTTGAATGTGGACATCTATTCGGGTATGGAAGAGATGCTTTATTCTGACGAAGCCTTTGCTGGAGGACTTTCACAGAACGGTGAAAACGGTAATTTTGGTATGAAACTGCACGAACATGACAAGTATAACGGTTCTTTGCGTGCTCGTAAGTCCTATCATTTTTTGAATGGTACTATTGTCTGTCTTGGCTCGGATATTGAGAATGTAAATACAGATTATCCGACAGAAACTACTGTATTTCAGCTGGCTGCTACTACCCCTGAATTCCGTAGTTATTGGGATGCTTATCAGAATAATGGTACAAGCTATCTTGACCCTAACGGTGTAGGATATTATCTGTCGAAAGTGACGATGAAATCGGCTAAATTCGAGAAAAACTTCCCGCAGACTACTGTGGGTGAACGCAGTGTGAAACCTACGACAGGCAACTGGGTATCGCTTACCCTGCAGCACGGCAAGGCACCGAAAGGTGCTTCTTATGAATATGCTATCTTGCCTCGTACAAATGCTGTCACTTTAAAACGGTTTGCCCGAAACCCCGATTATAAGGTGCTTCAGCAGGATCGTAATGCTCATATTGTGCGTACGGCTGATGGTATTTTGACATCCTATGTCCTCTTCGAGACACCACAATCTTTACCCAAAGACGGATTGGTACAAGCAACCGATACTTCTTGTCTGGTGATGGTTCGTCAGGAAGGTAAGAAGGTACGTCTTACTGTGGCTCAACCTGATTTGGCTCTTTATGGCGGTCCCAGTGATGAGGCATTCGACGAACAAGGTAAACGTAAAGAACGTAGTATCTATTCTCGTCCGTGGAAAAGCAACAAAAGTGCCGAGATGCCGTTGACCGTTACTTTGAAAGGGTGTTGGCAGGTAGATGAGACTTCTTTCTGCAAAATCGTTTCAGTAGATAAAAAGCAGACAGTGCTGCGTTTTGCTTGTAAGGATGCTGCCAGCTTTGAGGTTGAGCTGAAACATTGAAGTTGAGGTAGGTAAAAACATAAATTTTGACTGATAAAAACCTGTAGGATTACTTTTTGTTTGGTAATCTTACAGGTTTTTTCTATTTTTGTTGAAATAATGTTTAACTCTAATCTTATGAAATTAAAATCATTTCTTGTAATGTGTCTGTTGGGCATGTTGCCTTTGCGTGGGCAAGCCCAGCAAGAAACAGAGGTTTTTGTAAAACATGTACAATTCCCTAAACATGCGACGTTGGAGCAAAAAGTATCGATGGCTGCCCGTCTGGTTCCTTCTCCCCAGCAGTTGGAATGGCAGCAGATGGAACTGACAGCCTTTTTGCATTTTGGTATCAATACCTTTACCGACAGAGAGTGGGGTGATGGTAAAGAAGATCCTGCATTGTTCAACCCCACCGATCTGGATGCCGAACAGTGGGTTCGCGAGCTGAAGGAAGCCGGTTTCAAGATGGTATTGCTGACGGCCAAACATCACGACGGTTTCTGCCTGTGGCCTACCAAGACCACAAAACATTCGGTTGCTTCTTCTCCCTGGAAGGATGGAAAAGGTGACGTGGTGAAGGAACTGCGTGACGCCTGTACGAAGTATGGCATGAAGTTTGGCGTGTATCTTTCTCCCTGGGACCGTAACGCCGAATGTTACGGTGACTCTCCCCGCTACAACGAATTCTTTATCGAACAGCTGACCGAGCTGTTGACTAACTATGGCGAAGTACATGAAGTGTGGTTCGACGGTGCCAATGGCGAAGGTCCCAACGGCAAGAAGCAAGTGTACGATTGGGATGCTTTTTACAAGACCATCCAGCGCCTGCAACCCAAGGCTGTGATGGCTATCATGGGCGATGACGTCCGCTGGGTGGGCAACGAACGGGGACTCGGTCGTGAGACAGAGTGGAGTGCCACCGTGCTGGCTCCGGGTATCTATGCCCGTTCGGCGGAAAGCAAGAAGCGGTTGGGTATTGATAACAAGTCTCAAGATTTGGGAAGTCGTGAGATGCTGAAGAATGCGACCGAACTGTTCTGGTATCCTTCGGAAGTCGATGTTTCCATCCGTCCGGGGTGGTTCTGGCATGAAAATGAAAACGGTAAGGTGAAGAGCCTGAAGCATTTGGCCGATATCTATTTCCAGTCGGTTGGTTATAACTCCGTGTTGCTGCTGAACATTCCGCCTGACCGTCGCGGTCGTATTCATGAAGCCGACGTGGCCCGTTTGAAGGAGTTTGCGGCTTATCGCCAGCTGGTGTTTGCCGACAATCGTGTCCAGAAGGGACAGAAGATGTGGGATGCCGCTTCGGGTGACCAGCGGGAATATGAACTGAAGTCCCCGTCGAAAATCAATGTAGTCCTTCTGCAGGAAGACATTGCCCGCGGACAGCGTGTGGAGAGCTTCCGGGTGGAGGCCCGTGTAGAAGGGCAGTGGCAACTGCTGGGCGAAGGTACGACGATAGGCTACAAGCGCATGCTCCGCTTCCCCACGGTAGAGGCCGAGGCCTTGCGGATAACCATTGGAAGCGCCCGTCTTGAGGCACACATCAGCAACGTGGCTGCCTACTATGCTCCCGATGTAGAAGAACAGCAGGCGGCCTCCAAGTGGAACGACCTGCCCCGCGACTCCTGGAAGAAAGTTTCTGCCCAGCCGCTTGTCATTGACCTGGGCAAGGAAGTGAGTCTGAAAGGCTTTACCTATGCTCCTCTCAACGAGCAGGCCAAGCCAACCATGGCCTACCGCTATACATTCTATGTCAGCATGGATGGGAAATCGTGGACAAAGGTTCCTACAAACGGTGAATTTAGCAATATCATGCATAATCCGTTGCCACAGATCGTCAAGTTTGCCCAGCCTCAAAAGGCTCGTTTCATCAAAATTGATGCTACTACGCCCGATGCTGCGGCTGCTATAGTAGAAATGGAAGAAATTGGTGTATCCTTAAATTAAAGTATGATGAAAAAAATCTTAGTAAGTTTAGCGTGTATTTTCGTATGGGCCGTCAGTATGGCTTGTGCGCAGGTCAATTTTGCCAAGGACAAGCTATACAACATAGCGCCGGCCGGGCAGAAAGGGAAAGTGATCGGTTACAAAGCGGGTGGCGGAGAGGCTCTGCTGGTGAAGCAGCGTGCAGACGACCAGCTACAGCAATGGGCCCTCAGCAATCTGTCGGGTAGTTTTCGTATCCTCAATCCATTCGAGAACAAGGCTGTCCACAACAAGGCCGGACAGACGGTGGGCATTACGGAGAACAACGGCTCGGACGAGTCGCAGTTGTGGATTGTCCGCGAGAACGGGAAGTATGTACAGATATTCCCCTCCAACAGTCCCGACCTGATTATGGTTTGCAATAAGTCCGGCCAGCTGGCCCTGGTAGCAAAAGACGGGCTGAAGGACGAGAAGGAAACATTCTTTTCCATCGAAGTCAGCCCGATGCCGATGCCCGAAGGTATGGCTGAACAGGTGGTACAGCGTTCGCGCACCTATTGGGAAGACGAAACCCGCTTTGAAGAGAACAAGGAAGTAGGTCACGCCACCTACCTGCCCTACGCCAGCGAGGCCGAGATGACGGCCGATGCTGAATATTACCGCATGCCGTGGGTCGATAACCACAGTTCACGTTATCTGTTGCTGAACGGCGACTGGTCTTTCTACTTTGTACCCGAACCCTCGCAACGCCCGTTGAACTTCTATAAGGAAGACTTCGACGTGTCGGGTTGGGAAACCATCCCCGTACCTTCCAACTGGGAGATGCAGGGCTACGACCGCCCCATCTATGCCAATGTGGAATATCCGCACGCCAATACGCCTCCCTACATCGATGCCCGCAAGGGGTTCAACGACGACGGCAAGAACTACGGCATCAATCCCGTGGGTTCCTACGTGCGCTTCTTCGACCTGCCGAAGGGCTGGGAGAACCGTCGCACCTTCATCCACTTCGGAGGTATCTACAGCGCCGCTCTGGTTTATCTGAACGGTAAATACGTGGGTTATACGCAGGGCGCCAACAACGTGGCCGAATTCGATCTGACTCCATACCTGCGTACGGGCCGTAACCGCCTGGCCGTACAGGTATTCCGCTGGAGCGACGGCTCCTATCTGGAGTGTCAGGACATGTTCCGCATGAGCGGTATCTTCCGCGACGTCTGTCTGTACAGCACTCCGAAGGTCAGCGTACGCGACCATTACATCACCTCCCGCCTCGATGCGCAGGCCGGATACAAGGCCGGTGAGCTCTCCGTTGCCCTGAAACTCGACAACCGCGACGGACTGAACGGCAAGAAAGACATAGCCCTCCGCCTGCTGGCTCCTGACGGCTCATTGGTAGCTGAAAAGGAACTCACTGTTTCGTTCACTGAAAAAGACCGCGAAGTGGAGACGAAAGCATTGTTTTCTTCGTTGAAGGACTTACTGCTTTGGACGGCCGAGACGCCGAACCTCTACACACTGCACGTCATCCAGCGTGAGGGAGGCAAGGATGAGATGGCCTTCTCTACGAAATATGGATTCAGGGATATTGAAATACGTGGTTCGCTGGTATATATCAACGGTCAGCGTGTGTTCTTCAAGGGTACGAACCGTCACGATACGCATCCTCTCTACGGCCGTGCCGTGCCTGTAGAGTCGATGCTGCGTGATGTGTTGCTGATGAAGCAGAACAACATCAATACCATCCGTACGTCCCACTATCCGAACGCGGCCAAGATGTACGCCATGTTCGACTACTTCGGACTCTATACCATGGATGAGGCCGACCTTGAGAATCATGCCAACCAGTCCATCAGCGACATGCCGTCGTGGATTCCCTCCTTTGTGGATCGCATTGACCGCATGGTGCTGCGCGACCGCAACCATCCGTCTGTCATCTTCTGGAGCTTGGGTAACGAAGCCGGAGGCGGCAGCAATTTCCAGGCCTGCTACGATGCAGCCCGTCGTCTGGACAGCCGTCCCATCCACTACGAAGGAACGCGCGACGGAAAAGAATTTGGCGGCAACCGCTTCAGCGATCTCTATTCGAAGATGTATCCAGGTATGAAATGGATGGATAAGTATGTTAACTCGTTCGACAAGCCGATGTTCATCTGCGAATACGCCCACGCCATGGGCAACGCCATCGGTAACCTGAAGGAATACTGGCAGAGCATCGAAAGCAGTTCGTCAACCATCGGCGGCGCCATCTGGGACTGGGTGGACCAGGCCATCTACGAGCCTCACGAAATAAAGAAAGGTATCTACCGCCTGCACACGGGTTATGACTTCCCTGGCCCCCATCAGGGTAACTTCTGCTCCAACGGCATCATTCCCGCCACGCGCGACGAGTCGCCGAAGCTGAAGGAGGTAAAGGCCGTATATCAGTATGTGCATTTCGGCTTCCTGGGCATGGATGTGAAGAAAGATGAGGCCAGCGTACTGCTGAAGAATACCTACGACTTCCTGCCGCTCGACGGTTTCTACCTGCGCTGGCAGGCCGTGAAAGACGGTGTGGCACTGGCAGCCGACAGCATGATGCTGGACCGTGTAATGCCCGACGACTCTTTGGCCGTAACACTGAAACTGAACACCCTCAAGCTGCGCCAGGCACAGAAGGCAGGCGAGGAAGTGATGCTCAACCTCCAGATATGCAAGAAGGAAGCTGCTCCCTGGGCACCGGCAGGTCATGTGGTGGCACAGCAGCAATACACGTTGCTGGAGCGCGGCCCGCTGCCCGAACTCTCGACCAAGGTCGGCCGTAAGCTGGCCTTGCAGGTGGAAGAGACGGAAAGCACCGTCAGCGTGAAGAACGCCAACGTGGAAGCAGTATTCAACCGCAAGAACGGCCAGATGACGTCGCTGGTGATGAATGGTCAGGCCGTTGTCAGCGAAGGTCAGGGCTTCGTTTACGACAACCATCGCTGGATAGAGAACGACCGCTTTACCCGCACGGAGAACGGACTTGAGGCCGAAGGCGAGTGCACAGTGACGAAAGACGGCGCGAAAGTCGTAGTGAAGACCGTCCGCAAAGGTTCGCTCTGCGACACGCAGATTACCTACACCTTTGCCCCCGACGGTACGATGGATATGGACGCCGTATTCCAGCCTCATACGGCCGACTTGCGCCGTTGTGGTCTGGTGTGCGGCATCAACCCATCGTTGAGCCAGGTGGACTACTACGCTTACGGTCCGTGGGAGAACTACAACGACCGCAAGGACGGCTGCATGGTGGGCCGCTATACGACGACGGTGGACGATATGGCCGAGAAGTATGTCAAGCCGCAGTCTATGGGCAACCGTGAAGGCCTGCGCGAACTGAAGCTGATCGACGCTTCGGGCAAGGGTGTCTGCATCCGTACGGAAGGCAACGTTTCCTTCTCGGCTCTGCGCTACACCGACGAAGACCTGATGAAAGGACAGCACATGTGGGAACTGACAGCCCGTCCGTACATTGTGCTTCATCTGGATGCCGTTATGCGCGGTGTGGGCAATGCCAGCTGTGGCAGCGATGTCGACACGCTCCCCATCTATCGCGTATCTCAGGAGGAACATTCCTACAAGCTGAGATTCACTCCTTGTCTGTAAGGACATAAAAAACATTCAGGCACGGATATGCACAAGTACTTGCCGGTTAGTTGTGCAGTCCGTGCCTGAATGGTATATGTACCCTGTATTGGCAGGGGCTTAGGATTTACATTCTGGCGCTTTGATACAGTACTTCCTGACTATTTAATGCAGTGCTTTCTGGGGTTGTAATGAAGCACTGTGTCAGACCGTCATAAAGCACTGTGTTAGAGGGTCACAAAGTGCAGTGTTAGGATGCAATGATACACTTTTGTCAAAATAGACGTAAACGACTTTTTTAGTAAGGTATCATATCTTTTAAGATTCCCTTCTGATACCAAGGATCATCTATATCTTTCAGTACTTTACCCATCTCGGCACAAAGTTCCTTTACTACTTCTGGATATTCTTCCAGCGGGAGATTATTCAGCTGATAGGGATCTTTTTCGTCGTCGAAAAGCAGACTCTTAACCAGCTTGTGCTCTTTGCGGTCTATGTAGAGAGCCAAGGTATATTTGGCCGATTTAAAGCCGCGGGCTGAGGGAAAGTATGTTCTTACTTTGCCGTCTGTATCTTTTTCACCGTCCATGTTTTGGATGTAGAGTGCTCCTGTAGGACGAACAATTTCGGCCTTTTCATCGAAGAAAAGCGGAGCATAGTTACGGCCCTGTACTTCGGTAGGGATGGAGTCGGAAAGTCCGGCCAGTCCCAGCAACGTAGGCATAATGTCTGGAGATGACAACATCAGGTTGTCTACGCGTGGTGTCAGTTTGCCTGGATAGCGGACGAGGAAGGGAACATTCATCGACTCGGCGTAAGGGGAGTTCTTCGGATCGTCTGTTCCTTGGCTGCACATGGTTTCACCATGATCGGACGAGAATACGACGATGGTGTTCTTATCCAGCCCTAATTCTTTCAATGCATCGAGTATTTGGCCGAAAGCACGATCTACGCCTGTTACCGAGGCGAAGTAATATGGAGTACTGGCGGCTTTTTTCATTTTGGAATCAGCATTGGGGCGGATAAGCAGGCTATCCAGCGGTATGTCTTTGTAGAGGTTGAAATCCTCCTCCATACAGTCGTCCAGTGAGCGGTAGGGACTGTGAGGCGGGTTCATGCCCACCATGATGAAGAATGGTTTCTGTGTATCGCGCACGTTGCCTTCGTTTTTCAGGTAGCTGACCACCTGCTTGGCTTCATGCAAGGGAGACCATTCCTTGGGTTCATGGCGATGGCCTTCCGTATCCCAGTAATGAGGATTTTTATGTACGTCATAGGTACCGTATGAATACCAGTAATTAAAGCCGTGTCGGCGTTCTTTCGGGGTGTAAGCATCCCATGCAGGTACTTGTTCTTCTACGTAATGTCCAGGGTTGTTTGGATCATTGGGAGTAGGGAAATCGACATGCAGCTTGCCGAAATAGGCACAATCATAACCCGCTTTGCTGAAGACATCGCTGATGCATTCGGCATCTTCACGCAGCGAACTGATGGGGCGATTGGCGTTGCAGTTCAGGGGTACACCGCTCTTGTTGGGATACATGCCTGTCAGCAGAATGCCACGGTGTGGACTGCTCAACGGGCAGTTGCTTTGGGCCGAAGTCAACACGACTGATTCGCGGGCAAAACGGTCCAAATTAGGTGTATGTACAGGATCGTTGCGGAAATTGACATGCTCACGGAAGCCTTCCTGCCCCCAAAAACCCATGGCCTGATTACGGTACTGATCAGGGAATACATAGATGACATTGGGCTGTTGAGGCTGTTCATTTGGTTGGTTTTTGCAACCGACTAGAGCCAGTAGGCCCATTCCTCCCATTATGAGGTTCAAAGAATGTTTCATGGTTGTTTATATTTAGATGTGTGGATAAACAGCGGGCTACAAGTTGCAAATAACAGCTTTTGGCTGTCTTCTTGCAATTTGTAGCCCTTAGCTTGTCTGTTCTTACTTGTTTATTTCTTCTCCAGGTCGCGTTTACGCATCAAACCTTCCAGGAAATAATAGTCGGCATAGTTCAGCGGAACATCGATTTCTGCTCCGTGAGGAATACTGCCTACGGAATGCATCAGGATAAAGTTACCGTTTGTCCCTACTTCAGCACGATAGGCTGGAGAAGCAAGGCTTTCCATGATACGGTCGGCTGTTTCCTTATAATTCTTGTCAGGGACATACGTACTCAACTCGTACAAAGCTGAAGCAGTGCAGGCTGCCGAAGAAGCGTCGCGCGGTTCGTTCGGAATGTTGGGTGCATCGTAGTCCCAGTAGGGTACGAGGTCGGCAGGCAGATTCTTGTTGTTGAAGATAAAGTTATATACTTTCTCTGCCTGATCCAGGTATTTCTTATCGTGTGTATAGCGGTAACAAGTCGTATATCCGTACAAAGCCCATGCTTGTCCGCGTGCCCATGCTGATTCGTCGGCATAGCCTTGGGCTGTTTGTTTGCTGCGTACTTCGCCGGTTTCAGGATCGTAGTCAACCACATGGTAACAGCTGTTGTCAGCACGGAAATGGTTAGCCAGTGTAGTGTCTGCATGCTTTACGGCGATATTATAGAATGTAGAGTCGCCCGACAGACGTGTAGCTTCGAACAACAGTTCCAGGTTCATCATGTTGTCGATAATGACGGGACATTTCCAGCCACGTGTACCTTGCCATCCTTTGTCGGCATCCCATGATTGGATGACGCCTGCTCCTGGACGGAAACGGGTAGACAACGATTTGGCAGCTTCTACGATTACATCTTTGTATTCAGTCTTTCCTGCCAGTCTGTAGCCGTTCAAGTAGCTGCAACCGATCATGAAACCTACGTCGTGATGCCATTTCAGGTGCTTTACAGAATCCAAATCTTCTGTATACTTCTCTGCCAGTTTTTCCCATTTCTGGTCACCTGTCAGTTCGTAGGTCAGCCACATGTTTCCAGGAAAGAAACCTGAACACCAGTCGTCGATGGGTACGTAGTGAATACTGCCGTCTTTTTCGATGGTACGGGGGTTCAATATCTTACCAGATTTTTCGATAATGTCTGTCTGCAATGTGTGTTGTGCCACCGCATTATCGATGTTGTCTTGGATGAAGTTGCTTTCCGCTTTTTTCTGGCCGGCGCAACTTGCGAAGATCAGGAGAGATACTCCCAAGGTCGTCAGTGTTGTTTTCATAACAAAGGATTATAATTTAAAAATATAAGTTTATACCATTGACATTGGCAAAGGTACGTCCTTCTTGTCATATATAGGTACCTAAATCATACAGTTAAAGGGTAAAATTGTTACATTTGTAGGCGAAACCTCATTTTTTATAAGAGTTCACATAAAGTAAGCTTTGAAAAAGAGTAAAAACGTTTCATTGATTAGAAGTTACCAAAATGACACCACAAGAATTTTTCAAGAACGACCGTTTTGCTGATAATGTAGGCATCGAACTGACTGAAGTGAAAAAAGGATATAGTAGAGCACAATTGAAAATAACAGATGAGCATCTCAATGCGGGTGGACGTACGCAAGGGGGAGTACTTTTTACTTTGGCCGATCTAGCTTTGGCGGCTGCCGCCAATTCGCATGGTACATTGGCTTTTTCGCTTTCCTCTAATATCAATTTCTTACGTGCCAGTACTACAGGAGATATTCTTTATGCTGAGGCTCATGAACGCTATACCGGCCGTAGTACAGGATGTTATCAGATAGACATCACAAACCAGCGTGGTGAATTGGTTGCCACGTTTGAGTCGAGCGTGTTTCGTAAATCTGACCCGCTTCCTTTCCAGTTGTGATTCGTGAAGCGGGGGATGGTTAATCCTCAACAATACATGTCAACGGATAGCGGTTGCCACGTACGCTGGTTAGGAAAGCTTTGGCTGATCCGAAGTTGAGATACAGGTCGAGACGGATTGGCAGGTGGTTCTTGTCGTCTGAAACAAAGAACGTGATTACTTCCTTCTCTTTTTCCTTATTGCCGTCTTTTACATATTCTACAAATGAGAATACGAGACAGCGGTACGTTGTGTCGTTGTTGGCTGTGATGTTTTCTTTCCCACGATAAATCAATGTCTGTTCCTCCACCTTTCGGCCTGTTGCCATGGGGAAACGTATCTTTTGGCCTATTTTATAATCTTTAGGGTCGTAGGAACGTGCCTGTGCCAATATACTCAGCATGTCGAAGATGCAACGGCTGTCGCTATAAGACATGGTGTCGACACGTCCGCCTAGCCATGAGCGGCTTTGTCTGACATGCGATACGCCGTCTTTGTAACTGAACCAGGCTTCGTCTACCGTATAGCGTTTGCCTTCTTCAGCTCCTTTGCGGAAATATAGAGGCTCAAGGCGGTCACTGACATAACAGGTTAGCGTGTCACGCATCTTGAAAAAGAAATCGACCCGTTTGCTGCTGACTGACAGAAGGTTGAAGCGGAAAGCTGGCTTCTGTTGATAGGTAGTCGCATTGGTCGTCAGGCTGGCTATGCCGGCTTTGACCCAGATGAACTTCCAATTGAAATAAAGGTCGTACATCACATGCTCACCCGATTTGAAGGCTTTGTTTTCTGCCGGGCATTGTGCATTTAGGGGGAGTGTGGTGAACAGGCATACGATTCCTGCCACTAACAATCCTATCAATCTGTTTCTTTGTTTTATTCTTATCACCAGTTTCATTTCTACATTTGATTTTTTCAGTTATCGGTTGTTGTTGGTTTGGCCTTTTTTCTTCTTGCTTTCTTCTGGCTTCTGTTTTTTGAGGTCTAATGGTTTCTGCTGATCCAATGGCCTGTCGAACAGATTCCATGTCTGCTGAAGCTCGAAATTGGCTTTCAATTCCAATAGTTGGAAGTAGTAATAAACCTTTTCGGGTTGTAGATGCTCTTTCAGGTTTCCTGTATCCCACTGCCCGTTTTTATTTGCGTCAACAATCAGACGTGCACCATATTTTCCTGGTGTCAGATAGTAGAAATCGGCCTTTCCATCGACGACAGATACTGTACGTATTACATTGTCTTGTGCGTCGACCAGTTCGACAAATGCCGTTGAGTCAGCACCTATAATGTCGAAAAGAATGGTTCCGTATTCTTCGAGGGTCTTGACTTTCAGTTCTTGTTTTACTTTATCTGTTGTCAGCCCATAGAGTCCTTGGATAGCAGCCGAGTCTATTGCAAACTGATAGCTTTCTCCCAGTTCAAAATTGGCAAAGATATTGTAGACTTTTATGTCCAGCGAGTCGCGTTGGAAGTCGAAGGGAATGTCTTGCCACAAAGTGTCTACCTTTTGTTGCAGGTGGAAAGCTGCGGTATCTATCCTTGCCAAGGGCTCCTGGAAGGTCAGGGTGAGATAATCGTATACGTCCATCGACGACGGGGCATAGACATCCATGGGTAGGAACTCGGTTGGTAAAACGGGTTCTTCAGGCTCTATGGTTTTGCCGTCGGCATCACGTTTCTTCTTTTTCTTGGCTTCTTTGCGTAGCTCTTCCAGCTTCTTTTCGTCTTGTTCCTGTTTTTGTTTCCGTTGCTTCTCGTAGGTCAGTTTCGATTGCAGGCGCAAGGTGTCTGTGCGTGGTACCAGTTTGCCTAGCGAGTCGGTTTCCAAGTAGGTTATTTCCGCTTGCAGGGTATCCCGCTTGTAAAGCAGGGAGTCTTTTATCCAGTAGTGGATTGTGTCGTTGCGTCCTGTCGTCTGTTCGATAACAAAGGCGTCGTGCTCGTCGAAGTTGAGTCCTTTCAGCAACGGGAGGCTGTCGGCAGGTGCTGTAAAGTAGAGCGAGAACTTTTGGGGAGTCAGACGCTCGCTTTTGGCCAGACGTTGGTTGTAGGATATCTCTTTAAAGCAACGCAACAGAATGTCATCGGGCAAGTAATGCGTGTACTGACGTTCGATGATGGTATCAATGGTCAGGGAGTCTATCCACGTTGTGTCCTGTCGCATTCGGAATTCGTAGCGTGGGTTGATCAGCGAGTCTTGCCACGCTATTCGTTCAGCTGGCTGTGAATAGAAGTAGTTCTGGTCGGCATCCTGCAGGGCATAGATGCGATAAGTGCCTGGTGCCACTCCACGAATGGAGAAACGTCCGCGGCTATCTGTACGTCCTACACGTTCGAAGGGCAGGGACGTGAAAGCTGTATCGGACAGATTCGACTGAAGTCCTACCAGCATACCCTTTACTGGCTCCAGGTCGGAGGCATTGAGTACGGTACCCGACACGGCCATTGTGTCCAGTTGCGCACCTGTAGAGAATGTGAAGGTGAACTGCTCCAGCGGGTTACTCTCATTGTTGTCCTGAATGGCGTCGCCAAAGTCTATCGTATAAGTGACATTGGCTTTCATCGTGTCTTGAAAGTTGATGACTACTTTCTTGCCACTTGTCTTGATTTCGGGTTGCTGAATCTGAGGAGGTGAGATGACAACTTTCTCGCCTGCATTGTCCAGTTTGATGTATTCATCGAATGCGATGGTCACGCGGTTGCGTTTATAGTTCAGCTGGCCAGGATTAGGCGTGCTCTGCACAAAGACAGGGGGGGCTTCGTCGATAGGGCCTCCTTCAATACGACCGATACTGGCACATGAGTATAGCATGATGCCCAATACGATGAAAATAGGCAAGCGCTGCATGCGCCATGCGCTCGATTTGATGTGCAGATGTTTTTTTAGTTTATTCATATCCGTAGAGTCTTGCATCCGAAGAAGCTTCGCAAAGATACAACATCTATTTATATGGAAAACGGAATGCTTGTTTTTTTTAGATTTTTATCACAACAGAGGAATGGAATGTACAGGGAAAAGCATTGGAATAGCGAGTGGAAAAGGCTGTTTTCCTATCAGGAAAAGGCTGCTTTCTTTTGGCGAAAAAAGTGGAAGGCAGACGGCGTGTACGGTTACATGATAAAAAGCATTGTACGTTTGAGCTTCGTACAGGTAGAATTCTCTGAAACATAGTTAAAAAAAGCTTATACAACAAACCATTCTGTCGTAAAAACGATACTTTTGCAGGATAGAAAACTAAGGAGCGCCTTTTAGTTTTCACGGAGCCTATACTTGGTTTGTGTATATGGCAATGTTAGGTTGATATTCAATAATTAGACACAGAGATAAAAAAGTATGAAGAGTAGATTAGTATTATTGGCATGTTGCCTGGCGCTGCTCAGCAGCTGCGGACAGGGCAACAAGGAAGCGGGTAAAGCACCCGAATTTGCAGTACTGACGGTACAGACTACCACTGCGAACCTGACAAATAGCTATCCTGCCACCATCAAAGGTAAACAAGACGTGGAAATTCGTCCGATGGTCAGCGGATTTATTACCAAACTGCACGTAGACGAAGGTGCGGTTGTACGTAAGGGACAAGTATTGTTCTCTATTGACCCTGTTCAGTATCAGGCAGCCGTAAATTCAGCCAAAGCGACGGTAGAAACAGCCAAAGCTGCTCTGAATACTCAAGAACTGACCACTGCTAACAAGCGTGAGTTGAACAAGAAACAGATTGTCAGTGACTACGATCTGCTTATGTCTGAAAATCAGTTGGCACAGGCAAAAGCTTCGCTGGCACAGGCCGAGGCACAACTGGTGAATGCACAGAACAATCTGTCGTACACACGGGTGACCAGCCCTAGCGATGGTGTCGTAGGTACCATCCCTTATCGTGTGGGAAGTCTGGTAAGCCCATCGATTGCTACTCCGCTTACAACGGTAGCAGACATCTCAGAAATGTATGCCTATTTCTCCATGACCGAGCGTCAGCTGCTGGCCATGATACGTGAAGGTGGCAGCATGAAGGAAATTCTGGAAAGTTTGCCTTCAGTTCATTTGCAGCTCATCGACGGTTCGATCTATCCTGATAGCGGACGTGTTGAAACGATCAGTGGTGTCATTGACCAAACCACAGGTTCGGTCAACATGCGTGCCCTCTTCCCCAATGCGAAGAACATTCTGCGCAGCGGCGGTACAGGTAATGTCGTTTTCCCCAATCCGATGGAAAACGTTATCATGATCCCTCAGTCGGCTACTACTGAAATACAGGATAAGAAGTTCGTATTCGTTGTACAACCTGATAATACATTGAAGAATACTGAAATCAATGTTTTCACGTTGAACGACGGCAAGTATTATTACGTAACTGCAGGTCTGAAACCTGGCGACAAGATCGTATTGGAAGGCGTACAGAACCTGAAGGATGGCCAGGCTATTACACCTATCAGCCCGGCTGATAAGGAGGCTGCTTACCAACAGGCACTCCAAGATCAGAAGGATGGTAACATCCAAACTGCGTTTCAATAAAACGAATCCAACCTACAAATTGACAAAAGAATGAAATTAGATAGATTTATTAACCGTCCGGTACTATCAACGGTAATCTCCATCTTGTTAGTAATTTTGGGCTTTATTGGTTTGGCAACATTGCCTATCACCCAATATCCGGACATTGCGCCTCCTACGGTATCTGTGCGTGCCACCTATACAGGTGCCAATGCCCAAACCGTTTTGAACTCAGTCATTTCTCCGTTGGAAGATCAGATTAATGGTGTGGAAAACATGATGTACATGACTTCCAACGCTTCCAATAGTGGTTCGGCTGATATCTCCATTTATTTCAAGCAGGGAACTGACCCCGATATGGCGGCCGTAAACGTACAGAACCGTGTGTCCATGGCTCAAGGTCTGTTGCCGGCCGAAGTAACCAAAGTCGGTGTGACGACACAGAAACGTCAGACTTCAATGTTGATGATTTTCTCTATCTATGATGAGAAAGACCAATATAACATCGAGTTCTTGGAGAACTATGCCAATATTAACTTGATTCCTGAAGTAAAACGTGTGACTGGTGTAGGTGATGCCAATGTGATGGGTATGGACTACTCCATGCGTATCTGGTTGAAGCCTGACATCATGGCCCAGTACAAACTGATTCCGAATGATGTGGTAGCAGCTTTGAGTGAACAGAATATTGAAGCAGCTCCTGGTCAGTTGGGTGAGCGTGGAAAGCAGACTTTCCAATACACATTACGTTACAAAGGACGTTTGCAACAACCTGCCGAATTTGAAGAAATCGTTATCAAGGCTCTTGAGAATGGTGAAGTACTTCGTCTGAAAGATATTGCACGTGTCGAATTGGGACGTCTGGCTTACACCTTTAACAATACGGTAAACGGACACAAGTCTGTCAGCTGTATCGTCTATCAGATGGCTGGTACGAACGCGACTCAAACCATTAGCGATATCGAGAAATTGCTCGAAGATTATTCTGCTAAGTTGCCTTCAGGATTGAAAATCAACATTGCACAGAATGCCAACGACTTCCTTTTTGCTTCTATTCATGAAGTTGTGAAGACGTTGATTGAGGCATTCATCCTCGTGTTTATTGTGGTGTATATCTTCCTTCAGGATATGCGCTCTACGTTGATTCCTGCCATTGCCATTCCTGTAGCATTGATCGCTACATTCTTCGTGTTGAAATTGATCGGCTTCAGTATCAACTTGCTGACACTTTCGGCAATGGTGCTTGCCATCGCCATTGTGGTCGATGATGCCATTGTGGTCGTCGAAGGTGTTCACGCCAAGCTCGACCAAGGTTATAAATCGGCTCGGATGGCCTCTATTGATGCCATGCACGAACTGGGTGGCGCCATCGTTTCTATTACGTTGGTCATGATGTCCGTGTTTATACCTGTGAGCTTCATGGGCGGTACCGCTGGTACCTTCTATCGTCAGTTCGGTTTGACCATGGCCATCGCTATTGCTTTCTCTGCTATCAACGCTTTGACATTGAGTCCTGCTTTGTGTGCTATTTTCTTGAAGCCACATAATAGTGAGGCTTCGTTAAAAGAACGTATAGGTACTGCGACCAAGGAAGCTCGCAAAATTATGCTGGCTCGCTATACTGATTCTTTAGGAAGAATGATGCGTCCTGGCATAACATTGATCTTTACGGTTATCGCTATCCTTGGTATGATCTTTGGCTTCTTTAACTTCGAAAATCATCCTGTATTATGCATTGTGATGATTGTCGTTAGCGTCCTGGCACTGGCTGGTATGACTACCGATAAGTTCAAGAAGGCTTTCAATGATTCTTATGATTCACTGCTGGGCAAGTATAAGAAACAGGTTTTGAACTTTATCCAGAAGAAATGGCTTTCAGCAGGAATCGTCGCAGCTTCTATTGTATTGCTGGTCGTTTTCATGCAGATTACGCCGACTGGTATGGTGCCCAATGAAGATACAGGTACCATCATGGGTGCTGTGACTTTGCCTCCTGGCACTTCGCAAGAGCGTGCACAACAGATTCTGAATCGTGTGGATAGCCTTGTGGCTGCCGATCCGGCTGTTGAGTCACGTACTATTATTTCTGGTTTTAGTTTCATTGGTGGTCAAGGACCTTCTTATGGTTCGGTCATCATCAAGTTGAAGAACTGGGAAGAACGTTCGACCATGCAGAATTCGACTATTGTGTATGCAACCTTGTTTATGCGTGCTCAAAAGGTTATCAAAGAAGCTCAGGTGTTGTTCTTTGCTCCGCCTATGATCCCTGGTTATTCTGCTTCCAGCGATATCGAGTTGAACATGCAGGATAAGACGGGTGGTGACTTGAACCACTTCTTCGATGTGGTGAATGCATATACGGCCGAGTTGGAAAAACGTCCGGAAGTGAACTCTGCACGTACCAGCTTCAACCCGAATTTCCCGCAATATATGTTGAATATCGATGCGGCAGCTTGTAAGAAGGCAGGTATCAGTCCGAGCGACATCCTTACTACATTGCAAGGATATTATGGTGGTCTTTATGCCTCCAACTTCAATAGCTTCGGTAAAATGTACCGTGTCATGGTTCAGGCTGAACCCGATGCAACCAAGAATCTGGAGTCTTTGCAAAGTATCAAGGTTCGTAACGGCAGTGAAATGGCTCCTATTACACAATTTGTATCTATTGAGAAAATTTATGGTCCGGACGTTATCAGCCGTTTCAATCTTTATACTTCTATGAAGGTGATGGTAGCTCCAGCCTCTGGATATACTTCTGGTCAGGCTTTGCAAGCGATTGCCGAGGTTGCTCAACAGAATTTGCCTGCAGGTTTTGGTTATGAATTGGGTGGTATGGCACGTGAGGAAGCTCAGACAAGTAGTAGTACGACAGGACTTATCTTTGTACTCTGTTTCGTTTTTGTTTACTTGTTGCTAAGTGCTCAGTACGAAAGTTATATTCTGCCTTTGGCCGTATTGCTTTCTATTCCATTCGGTTTGTTGGGAAGCTTCCTCTTCGTCAATGGGGCTAGTGCTATCGGTAGTGTGCCGGCATTGAAGATGATTATCGGTTCAATGTCCAATGACATCTATATGCAGATTGCTTTGATTATGTTGATGGGATTGTTGGCCAAGAATGCCATCTTGATTGTAGAGTTTGCTCTTGATCGTCGTAAGATGGGTATGAGTATTACGTGGGCAGCCGTATTGGGTGCTGCAGCACGTCTGCGTCCTATCTTGATGACTTCATTGGCTATGATTGTAGGTTTGCTTCCGTTGATGTTCGCTTCGGGTGCAGGTGCCAATGGTAACCGTACACTGGGAACTTCGGCGATCGGCGGTATGTTGATCGGTATGATTTTGCAGATCTTCATCGTACCGGCTTTGTTCGTTGCTTTCCAATATCTCCAAGAGAAATTCAAACCGATGGAATGGGACGATGTTGATAACTCGGATGCTACAGCAGAAATCGAGCAATACAGTAAATAAATGATGAATTAAGAATGAAAAATGAAGAATAGCCCCTTTGTGGAGCAGTGCTTCGTGAATGACTATTCTTCGTTTCTCATCCTTGCTTATATAAACCAACAAGTATGAAAGGAAAAATATTAACCCTGATATGTGCAACTGCCTTGTTGAGTAGCTGTCATATCTATAAAACATACGACCGGCCTGAAGACATTGTGGCTGAAGGTTTGTATCGCGATACAGTTGCTGTGAACGATACACTGGTTTCGGATACAGCCAATTTTGGTAATTTGCCTTGGCGTGAGGTGTTTACTGATCCGCAGCTGCAGGCACTTATTGAGCAGGCGCTTACAAGTAGTCCTGATATTCGTACGGCTGCATTAAGAGTGCAAGAGGCTCAAGCCCCGCTATTGGCTTCTAAGTTGGCTTTCATCCCGGCCTTAACGCTTTCTCCTCAAGGAACTGTAAGTAGTTGGGACAAAGGTAAAGCTACGCAAACATATTCTTTGCCTGTTACTGCCAGCTGGCAGATAGATATGTTTGGCCAGCTTTTGAACTTGAAGCGTCAGGCGCAGGCAACTTTGGAGCAAACATTGGCTTATGAACAAAATGTTCGCGTGCAACTGATTGCGAATACAGCCAATTTGTATTATACATTATTGATGCTTGACCGTCAATTGCAAATTACCGAGGGTACGGCCGAAATTCTGAAAAAAAATACTGAAACGATGATAGCCATGAAAGAGGCTGGTTTCTATAATACAACAGAAGCTGCCGTTGAGCAAAGCCGTGCTGCATATGCACAAGTACAGGCATCCATCCCTGATATTCGTTCAAGCATTCGTGAGGTTGAAAATTCGCTTTGTCTGTTGTTAGGTGAGCCTGCTCATGGTATCGAACGTAGTGTGCTCGAAGAACAACAGCTTCCCAATGAATTTTCAGTAGGCATTCCTTTGCAGTTGCTTTCCAATCGTCCTGATGTGAAAGCTGCCGAGCAGGCATTAGCTTCAGCCTATTATAATACCAACGTAGCCCGTTCGAACTTCTATCCACGTATTACACTTAGTGGATCTGCAGGTTGGACTAATAGTGCTGGGGCTGCTATTGTTAACCCTGCCAAGTTACTGGCCAGCGCAGTTGCTTCGCTTACGCAGCCTATCTTCCAGAACGGTGCGAATATTGCTAAACTTAAGATTGCTAAAGCACAACAAGAGGAAGCCAAAATTCAGTTTCAGACCACTTTGCTGAATGCAGGTAATGAAGTAAGCAATGCCCTCGATATGTATCAGGCTTGTACGGAAAAAGTAAATGCACGCAATATGCAAGTAAATTCTGCCAAGAATGCAGCCGATTATACGAAAGAATTGTTTAACTTAGGCACGTCAACCTATTTGGAAGTGTTGTCGGCTGAACAATCGTATCTTAGTGCGCAGCTGTCGGAAGTAAGTGATACATTCAGTCGCATGCAGGCTGTTATCAGCTTGTATCAGGCACTGGGTGGAGGAAGAGAATAACTTAATTCTATATATTATGATTAGTCCATTAGCTTATGTAGATCCTGCCGCCAAACTTGGCAAGAATGTAACAGTACAACCGTTTGCTTATATCGAGGCAGATGTGGAAATTGGAGATGATAATGTGATCATGTCAGGTGCTAGAATCCTGAATGGTACAAGAATGGGCAAGGGTAATAAGATATATCATGGTGCTGTACTTGCTGCCGAGCCGCAGGATTTTCACTATGAAGGAGAAAAAAGCTTGTTGATTATCGGTGATCACAATGACATCCGTGAGAATGTGGTTATCAGTCGGGCTACACACAAAGATGGATGTACGCGCATTGGTAATGAGAATCACTTGATGGACGGCGTGCATTTGTGTCATGATGTGCAGATTGGCAATCGTTCGGTTTTGGGAATCAAGGTGTCTGTAGCTGGTGATTGCCGTATAGACGATTGTACCATACTGAGTAGTAACGTCATTATCCAACAGAATTGTCATATTGGTAGCTGGTCGCTGATCCAGAGTGGTTGCCGTATTGCCAAGGATGTGCCTCCTTATATTATTATGGCGGGAAATCCAGCTGAATATCACGGAATTAACGCAATGGTACTGCAACACCAGAATCAAGTGACCGAACGTGTGTTACGCCACATTATGAATGCTTACCGCTTGGTATATCAAGGCAACTTCAGTGTTCAGGATGCTTTACAGAAAATTGAAGACCAGGTTCCGATGAGTGATGAAATATACAACATCATTAATTTCATCAAGAATTCAAATGGTATCGTGAAATAAAGTTCCAGTCAAAGCGAAAAACAGGCCGTTTCATTTGAAACGGCCTGTTTTTTATACCTTGGTGTGAAACCAATAAAATCGCGTGAAACGTTGCTTTCACCATAATTTATTCGAAAACAAAGATTTACGATAAAGTGAAAGCGTGAAAGCATTATGTGAATTTTTTAAAAAAGGGGCGGTGTGAAAGCAAAACCGAAGTTTCACATGTCCCTTTTTGCATTTCCTAAACACCTACTTTGGCGCGCTAAACATCTACTTTAGAAGCGTAAAGTCCATAGTTGTGTCCCACAAATACCACGTCATCCCGGCTCAAGGTCAGGATGACGGATGGTGGGGATATTCTTACTTTCTTTGTGTTTAATCAAATTGCAATAGACCGAAAAATGCCGGACAATGAAAATCCGGTTTCGGCAAGTCTATCGGATTCCAGGAAAGGAAATGGGGCATTTGCAGCTTGTCGCCGCATTTATAGAAATTGACGCGTACCGATTTTCCTTCCAAAGACTGGATGTCATGCAGAAAGAAGGTCGAGAAAGGAATGACCAATGCAACTTCCCAACTGCATGTTCCTATCCGTTCTTCAAAATCGTCCTTTCCCAGAGAAGCCCATCGCGATACCAGGTCCAGCACCTCCTGAGGAGCATGTTGGCGATTGGAACGTGTCGCACCCGCACCGACCAATAGGGTGCCTGTGCAATTACACTCCACGTTATAATAAATATCATCACCGCCAGGCATGGAGAAGAACTCTACGCAGGCATCCTCCCAGACAGGGCCGTTGTCGTGTCCTGCTACGGCACGTACCGACTCTTCTGTTACTTGATAGTGGAGTAATATGGCTTTATCAGTATAGGCAATGCCAAACTCTACTTGTGGGCAATAGGGGTAGCTGTCTTTCCAGTTGACATTGGCAATTGTCTGGTACGCGATATGTTCCTGCTTGAAGAGGGCAGGTATTTCTTCTACCGATATTGTATCGACATTTATTTTTTTTACAGTCAAATCTTTCATGTCTTTATCTTGATAAGGGTTACCATGTACATTCAATGATATAAATATCAGTAAGCCGGAAATTATCCGGCTTAGATAATCTATTCTCATCAGATGCAGGAAGCGATAAAGTCTTTCATGGCAGCCGTCTGTTCTTCTGCGCTCTGCAACAGCTTGAACTGGGCTTTCGTGCGTACCAAGTTGTGTTCAGGATACTGTATCTTGTAATAGGTGTCGCCGTTAATGTAGTCTGCCAGGAAGCGTACGCATTGCATGTAGGGGAACAAAGCTGCGGCGTAAGGCAGGTTCTCGATTTCGATGGGAAGCAGGAAGCTTTTAGCCGATTCGAGGTAACCTTTGGTGAAGGCTTTGAAAATCTCCATGTTGAAGTTTACGTTGTCCAGGTTCTTGTCGTCTTCGAGTCCGGTATTGGCTGCCGAACGGAGGAAGTCTCCATAGTCAGAGAAGATGAAAGAGGGCATTACCGTGTCCAAGTCGATGACGCAGAGTACGGATCCGTCTTCATCGAACATCATGTTGTTTACTTTGGTATCGCAGTGGCAAACGCGTTTAGGCAGTTTCCCTTCACGATACAGACGTTCGGCTTTACACATTTCTTCTGCTCTACGCTCTATTTCGTCCAGATAATATTGTACTTCTTTTACTCTTCCTGCGGCATCGGCTGCTACGGCATCGTGGAGTTGCTTGAGGCGGAATTCCATGTTGTGGAAATCGGGGATTGTTTCGCCCAGTGTATCTGGAATATCGGCAAGCATGGCTTGAAAGTTACCGAATGCCTTTCCTGCATAATAAGAGTATTCAGGATTTACAGTTTCGTATGTTTTTGCGCGGGGGATGAAGATCATGATGCGCCAATAGTTCTCGCCATCGAACCAATAAGTCTTGCCATTGTCTGCAGGCAAGAAGTGCAAGACTTTTCGTTCAATATCGGATTCCCCTTTTTCCTGCAATTTCGTTCGGATGTGGCGTGTTACGGCTTCGATGTTTGCCTGCAACATGTCTACATTCTGGAAGATTGCATGGTTGATGCGTTGCAATACGTAGTCGGGATTGTTGTTTTCGGTTATGACTTTATAGGTGTCATTGATTAAGCCTGAGCCTAACGGTTTGATTTCACGAACGGCGTCTGCCAACTGAAAGTGAGATACAATAGATAAAAGGTCTTTCATGATTAAAATTATTAAATAAATGAATTTATACTGATGAATTGCCAAAAATAGGCATTTAAATAGACATAATCGAAAAAACGGGAATAAAAAAGAGTAAGATGGCATAAAAACTTTATATATTTGTCACATGAACCTTAAAAATAAGCCTGAAGTGAAGAATCTTATCATCTATATACTCTTATTTTGGATTATTGGCATAACAAATGTGCATCTCCATGCTCAAAACATGGCTTTCAGTAATCTGACGACTGAAGATGGCTTGTCTCAATTCTCGGTCAACAGTCTTTATATTGATGAGAATGGCATGCTTTGGATCGGTACTCGTGAGGGATTGAACCGCTATAATGGAACGGATATACAGACCTATAAATTGGAGAAAGACAATTCGTATAGTTTGTTCAGCAATACAGTAATTCGTATTACGGGTGACAAAAAGGGGAAGATATTCCTACTTTGTAATGATGGAGTAGCTCAGTTGGATCTTCGTACCCAAAAGTTTAAGACGCTTTTGGTGGACAATATACATAGTATTTATTACAACAAGGGGCTGTATATTGCAAAGAAAAACGAAATCTATCTCTATAATGAAAGCACTGGTAATTTCGACCTTTATTACCAATTGGCAGGGAATACTCCTGAAATACGTTGTATGCATTCGGGGAATGGATCTTTATGGATGGGTACTATTGGCGATGGCGTTTATCGCTTACAATTGGATAGCATGGCTTTGTCTCATCCGATTAAAGAAGGTAACATTACCAGTATTTATGAGGATAGCGATGGAGAGCTGTGGATTGGAAGTTGGGAAAATGGACTTTACAATATCTGTACTGATGGCAGTATTCGTAATTTTAAGTACGACGCTAATAATCCGCATAGTATATCGTCCAATTTTGTGAGAGCTTGTTGTGAGGATAATTTAGGTAATATTTGGATTGGTACATTCAATGGCTTGAATCGCTACAACAAGAGCAATGGGCTTTTTCAGAATCATACGGCCAGTGATGTAAGGGCGGATGGCTTAACGCATTCTTCAATCTGGTGTATTGTGAAGGACCAGCAAGGGACGTTGTGGCTTGGCACTTATTTTGGTGGAGTAAACTATTTTAATCCTGAATATAATATTTATACAGCCTATCATTATTCTTCTGTAGAGAAGAAAGGGCTGAGCAACCCGGTTGTAGGTCGTATTGTAGAGGATAAAAATGGAGACTTATGGATTGGAACAGAGGGTGGTGGTTTAAACTACCTTGACCGGCGAAAAAATGAATTTCGTTGGTATCGCTCCAACAAGAATAATACGAATAGCATTGCTCACGATAATGTCAAGGCATTGTATTATGATGCAGCACTAGAAGAAATTTGGATCGGAACTCATTTAGGTGGACTTGATCGTTTGAACATACGTACAAGGCGTTTTACCCATCATCGGATGGAAGAAGGAAATCCTGAAACTCTTCCTTCCAACATTGTGCGCGATATTGAGCCTTATGGTAAGGATAGCTTAGTTGTGGCTACTCAAAATGGTGTTTGTATCATTCATAAATATACAGGAAAATGCCATAGGCTCTTTCAACATTCGAAAGAGGGGAGAAATATTCGGATGGTAGCAGATGTGGAATTTGACCAAGAAGGTAATCTATGGATTGCGGCTACAGGTGAGGGAGTATTCCGATATAATCTGCAAACAAACGAGCTGAAAAATTACCGTTGGAATAGTCATGAGGCCAATTGCTTAAGCAACAATAATGTATACAGTATTTTATGCGATAAGCAGGGTAATCTCTGGTTTGCGACCTCTGGAAGTGGTTTGGATTTGTATTGCCCTCAAAACGATAATTTTGTGAATTTTGATCAGGCTCATCATGGATTGGTGAGCGACTGTATTTATGAAGCTCAGGAATCACCTGTAAGTGGTCATCTTCTTCTGATTACAAACCAGGGATTTTCTATTTTTGATCGGCATACGCTCAAGGCGCAGAATTATAACATAGACAATGGATTTCCTTTCTCTGCCATCAACGAAAATGCTCTGTGTGTCACGCGTGATGGAGAAATTTTCTTGGGAAGTACCAAAGGGATGATTTCTTTTCATGAAATGGAATTGCATT